>OFLZ01000008.1_pt1 | contig 212182 bp, 235 predicted proteins | sample 1541321 | NCBI WGS metagenome assembly OFLZ01 (sample SAMN04209223, study PRJEB22552) | human gut metagenome | biome: gut; material: feces | host: Homo sapiens | place: USA: Oklahoma | reverse complement strand
AAATGTCCGAGAATTGTTACAAGGACAAATATATTTATCATTTTACAGCTTTTTTATGTGTACTGCAATTTTATAAAAGAAAGGACAGCAGTATCATCAAATTGCTGTCCTTGCGGTTTATTATAGCTGGTAGTGTATAAGCGTGGGTTCATCATATTTGGTGTGGTATCTTTAACTATGGGAAACTCCTTTTTCCCACTTATTTACAGCGGAAGTTGATACACCTAAAAATTCAGCAACTTGTTCTTGCGTCAATGATAATGCTTTGCGTTTTTCTCGGATGATTTGATTTATTTTCATATCAATCCTCTCCATTCGTCGCTTTCTATGATTTCATAATATCATAGTTCGTTTTACAAAACAAGAGAGAGGTGGTTAAGTTTTAAGTTTAGAAAATAAACCAATGGTTGATTGGAGAGATACCAATCTACTTCTTCTACAAAACAAAAAGACGGATGGTTGCTCCATCCGCCTTTTCTTTTTCCGGGGAATTACTCGATGACGTCGAATCCCAAATCCTCGATGGCTTCTGCCAATGTGTCGCGGTCCAGTCCGTCGCCCTCTACAACGACTGAGCCGTCTGCTGCACAGGCTTTGACTGCGGTGACACCGGGCAGGGAGGAGAGCTTCTCCACGACCCTTGCCTCACATTTTGCACAAGCCATGCCTTCGGTGATAAATTTGATTTCCATAATGATGACCTCCTGTTGTTGATAGAAAATGGGTTTATTTATTTGGATTGTAGCGGGTCAGGCGAAGCGAGTTGGAAACGACCGACACCGAGGAGAATGCCATTGCCGCACCGCCGAACACCGGAGAGAATGCCGGACCGCCGAACAGCACCAGCAAGCCGGCGGCAATCGGAATTCCAATCAGATTGTAGATAAACGCCCAGAAAAGATTCTGGCGGATGATCTGCATGGTCTTGCGGGACAGCTTGAGCGAATCGACCACCGCGTGCAGGTCCTCCCGCATCAGGATGATGCCCGAGGATTCGGCTGCCACATCGGTGCCGGAGGAGAGGGCGATGCCTACGTTGGCGCCTGCCAGCGCGGGAGCGTCATTGATGCCGTCGCCGACCATCGCAACGATTTTGCCGTTGTTTTTAAATTCCTCCACCGCACTGTGCTTATCCTGCGGCAGCACCTGCGCACGCACCGAGGAGATGCCTGCCTGACGGGCAATCAGATTGGCAGCGCCTGCGTTGTCGCCGGTGATCATCACCGTTTCAATGCCCATCTGGTTGAGCTGGGCAATCGCTTCCTTCGCGTCCGGTCGGATGGTGTCCGAAAGGGCAATCATCCCCAGATATTGTTCGTTTACCGCCAGATAGATGGCAGTACAGCCGTCGGGCACAGTGGTGTTAGCAGAAGAGGGGATGGCGATTTTCTCCATCTCCATCAAAGCCATCGTTCCTGCCACGATTCGTTTGTCTGCGCAGCTGGCGATGACGCCGCGACCGGGCACCGTCTGAGAGGATTCCGGTGGCTGCACCGTCAGCTGTTGCTCCTCTGCTTTAGCAAGCACCGCTGCTGCGATGGGATGCTCCGAGCCATATTCTGCGGTGGCACAGGCGGAGAGCAGCTGCTGTTCGCTGACACCGTCGGCGGGCAGGATGGCAGCGGTCTGCAATTTGCCGTAGGTGATGGTTCCGGTCTTATCAAAGATGACGGTGTTGACCGAGGCAGCCGTTTCAATGACGTCGCCGCCACGGTAGAGGATGCCCAAATTAGCGCCTCTGCCGGTACCGGCAATGACCGCAATCGGGGTGGCAAGTCCCAGCGCACAAGGGCAGGCGACCACCAGCACCGCAACAAAGTTGTTGAGCACAAAGGGCAGGTCACGTCCTGCCAGTGCCCACAGAATGGAGGTAATCACCGCAATGGAAACCACCGTCGGGACGAAGATGCCGGAAATTTTGTCCGCCAGACGGGCTGCGGGAGCCTTGCGCTCCTGCGCTTCGGTCACCAGACGCAGCACCTGCGAGATGGCAGTATTGCCGCCGACACCGGTCGCTTCGATGCGCAGCATCCCATCTTTGCAGATGGTGCCGCCCGAAACATGGGAGCCGACCTCCTTGTACACCGGCAGGCTTTCGCCGGTCAGCATCGACTCATCCACCGAGGCTTCTCCCGACAGGACGGTGCCGTCCACCGGGATACGGGAGCCGGGTTTGACGATGACAATGTTTTTCAGTCGCACATTTTTGGCAGGGATCTCCACCTCTTGCCCGTCCTTGAGGATGACAGCGGTGTTCGGAATCATCGAAACCAGCGAATTGATTGCCTGCTTGGCGGAGTTTTTGCTGTTCTCCTCCAGATACTTTCCAAGCAGCACCAGTGCGACCACCACCGCTGCCGATTCAAAATAGAGGTTGTGTGCGCCGTGAGCATTTCCCTGGGTGATGGTGAAGGTGTTGTACAGGCTGTACAGGAAAGCGGTGGTGGTTCCGATCATCACCAGCGAGTCCATATTGGGATGCAGCTTGATGAGGTTTTTGGTTCCGTTGATGAAAAAGTTTCGTCCGCAGATGAGTACCGGGATGGTGAACACCAGCTGGATGAGGGCGAAGTTGAGCGGATTGATTCGGTCGTCGATGATGGCAGGCAGCGGCAGACGCACCGGCAGCATATGGGACATCCCGATGTACAACACCACCGCGCCGCAAATCAGCGCGATAATCAGCCGCCGTTTGCTGATGGTGTGGGTGAGTGCAACGCTGATTTCCTCCGGGTCGGCAAGGCTGCCGGAAAAGCCGGTTTTGTTGACGATTTCCACCAGCATCTGTTCGCTGACCGAAGGGTCGCACAGGACAGTGGCACTGTTAGTGGCAAGGTTGACATTGACCTGGAGCACCCCGTCGGCGCGCCGCAGCGCACGCTCCACCGAGGCGGAGCAGGCAGCACAGGTCATTCCCTTGATGTCGATTTTGACGTGTTTGGTCTGAGGAGTATTGGTTGCCAAAAGCAATCATCCTTTCTGTATCACGGACTTCCCAGCGGCGCATATCACGCTTAAACAGGGAAGTAAGAGGCAATGCAATCTTCGTTTTTATTATACACTAAAATGGGATATTTTCAAGAGAAAATCGTTGCATATCGCTTATAGAAACAGTTGATTTGGGCGACGGTTTGCCTGGAATTGGGAAAGAAATGCCGAGATGTTTTCTCGAACCGGTGAAGGCAGATCCTTTGCTTTTGTTGGACAAATTCCGGCACAGCGCATACACAGGATACAGAGCGTCGGATTGATGTGGGAAGGGTCGGCAGGGTCGATTGCTCCAACAGGGCATCGTGCAGCGCACAGTCCGCACTGAACACAGTTTTCGTTGGTGGCAGGGATAACAGGAGTTGGTTCCGGCTCCCGATAGGGTCGATTGCCGGGGACACAAGGAGAATTACAGCAGTCGCAGGAGACTAGCTTCTCTGCAACCTTTTGGGCAAATTCAGCCAGCTGCGCGCCATCCTGTTCATCTGGACGGTGAGCAGCAAGAGAAGACATCATGGAATGCTGTGCAACGGCAGCAATGGCAGCCACCGGGCGGAAGTTTTGCTCAATCAAAAGGTCCTGCAGTTCCAAAAGTGCGTCCTCAAAATCACGGTTGCCGTATACTGTCATAGCGACCGTTTTTGCGCCGCCTCCGTTTATTGCTTTGAGTTTTTCTCGTGCATAAGCAGGAAGCCGTCCGGTAAAAACAGGAAGTGCGACAACAACGAAATCATCAGAAGAAAATCCGGTGACTGGTTGCTCCAAACTGTGTTCTTCCACATGACTGGAAAATGAATGGGCAAATAAAGAAGCTGCTTTCCGAGTGCCACCGGTAGGACTGAAAAAGAGAGTGTGAACAGATAAATCCATAATAATTCCTCCTAGATAAAATAAACCGTGTATCTACACGATAGTGGGTCAGAAAGGCACCTTCCTTTACAGGGAGATGATTTCCTCCAGCAGTTGCAGCAGCAGTTGGGCGCGCTCTTTTCCCATCTGTCGCTCAAACTCCTGCTGTGCCTGCTGCCAGAGGGAAACAGCGGTTTCCAGAATTTCTTTGCCTTCTTCGGTCAGCTCTAAACTGCGGCTGCGCCCGCTTTGGGCGGTGTCACGAATCAGTCGGCGACTTTCCAACGGCTTGAGGTTGCGCACCAGGGTGGTTCGCTCCAGATTCATCCGTTCAGCAAGTCCGCTGACGCTGATGCCCGGATGGTTTTGGATGTTGACTAAGAGGGCATACTGCCCGCGGGTGATGCCGGCGCGTTCCAGGTAACGGTTGTAGAGAGTGGTGATTTTCTGCTCGGCACGCTTGATGGTGGCGCAGTAGCACCCTTCGGTGGAGCAGTGGCAGCGGTAGAGCGGGTCCTGCATGGGTATCCTCCTTTCCTATATCGTGTATATACACATTATAAAATCAGCTGAACAATCTGTCAATAGGATTTTGTTAGTGGAAAGTAACTTTTTTATATTTTACACGGTTGTGATTTCCAGTGGAAAATTTCTACTGGAAAGTTTCTCTAACGAAATGGGATAAAAAATCCCCTCCGCGCCCACGATGAGGAACGAAGGGGAAAAAATGAACGATTTGATTGTGGATTAGTCCACCAGAGCTTCGCAGTAGATGCAGCGGAAGGCGCCCGGTTTTTCCTCCACCGGACGGAACGCCTGTGGCAGCTCCTGTTCGATGGTGGTGATGCAGCGCGGATTGCCGCAGTGCAGGTGGTTGTGTACGACCTGTGGCTGATGGCGCTCGGGAGCAGGCAGCTGCTGGTCAAACGGTGCCGGGATGCGGTCAAGCAGTTTGAGGATGAGCGCCATACGGATGATTTTACCACAGAACACCTGGGTAAAGTAAGCAGCGCGCGGGTCGTTGTCCACAGCGACCGAGATTTCGTTGACGCGCGGCAGCGGATGCAGAATGTACATATCCGGCTTTGCAAGCTCCAGCTGCTTTGGAGTCAGGATGTAGCTGTCCTTCAGGCGCAGGTATTCCTCTTCGCTAGCAAAACGTTCCCGCTGGATACGGGTCATGTACAGGATGTCCAGTTCCGGCATCGCCTCATCCAGACTCTGCACCTCGGTGTAAGGGATCTTCTTTTTGTCCAGGACCTCTTCCTTAATATAATCCGGTACTGCCAGCTCTTTTGGAGAGATCAGCACAAAGCGGATGCCGGTGTAGCGGGAGAGGGCAAGGATGAGCGAATGAACGGTGCGTCCGAATTTCAGGTCGCCGCACAGACCGATGGTCAGGTTGTCCAGGTGACCCTTCAGGCGGTGAATGGTCATCAGGTCGGTCAGTGTCTGGGTAGGATGCTGGTGACCGCCGTCGCCCGCATTGATGACCGGAATCGGGGAATTCATCGCAGCGACCATCGGCGCACCTTCCTTTGGATGACGCATGGCAGCGATGTCTGCAAAGCAGCCGATGACACGGATGGTGTCAGCAACGCTTTCACCTTTAGCAGCGGAGGAAGAATCTGCCGAAGAAAAACCGATCACGCTGCCGCCCAGCTCCAGCATTGCCGACTCAAAGCTCAGTCGGGTGCGGGTGCTTGGCTCATAGAACAGGGTAGCCAGTTTTTTGCCCTTGCAGATTTCGGAATATTTTGCCGGATTCTGGATGATGTCGTCTCCTACCGCAAGCAGCTGGTCGATTTCCTCAACGGTAAGATCCATAGGATCGATTAAATGACGCATACGATGACCTCCCGAAAATGTAGATAAAACAAAAGCCCTTCGCACCAAAACAGGGCAGAAGGGCAGCATTGCACAAGGAATATCAACGCCCTTTCCAGCCTCTCGGTGCTGTATTTAAAGGGGATTTTCTGATAAATAAGCATACTATACTGCGCCAGGAAAGTCAAGGGTGCGACAAAAATTTTTATGCTTCCTCCATAACGCTTGATTTGTTACCAGAAAAAGATAGATAAATTGATAAATAAGGTGAATGTTATCGAAAAAATCAATTTTACATTTTTTGTAAAGATGCTATGCTAAAGATAGATTATAGAAAAGGAGTTGTTTTGTATGATCAAAACACAGATCCCCGGCTGGGGCGAATTGGCAATCGAAAACCTGATTCTGGACTTCAATGGTACCATCGCAAAAGATGGCAGAGTGCTGGACGGCGTCAAAGAACTGCTGGAAAAAATCCATGACCAGGGCGTTACCATCTACATCGTTACCGCTGATACCAACGGTACTGTAATGGAAGAGTGCGCAAAACTGCCGGTAGAAGTGAAAATCTTCGATAGCGACACCGTTGCAAGGGACAAACGCTGCCTGTGCCAGAGCCTGGGCTGCGAACGCACCGCCAGCATCGGCAACGGCAAAAACGACATCCAGGTATTTCCGGTCAGCGTATTCTCCATTGCTGTCATCGGCAACGAGGGTGCATACACTAAATCGGCAATGCAGGCGGACGTTCTGGTCACCGACATCTGCAACGCTCTGGAGCTGCTGCTCTCTCCAAACCGCATGACCGCTACCCTGCGCGAATAATTTTTCTGTTGCAGGAACCTAAGGTCCTCCAAAGGCATAGGATGGTGGTGTAGGAGGGAGGCAGCGACCCCCTTCTGCTGATGATGAAGGAGGTTTTTTCAAATGAGTTGTTGTAATTCCTGCACCCAGTCCAGCCAGGCGTCCCAGTCCAACCATTCGCTTTCCGACTTCTTTCCGGCAGGCTACCGTGTTACCAGCGGTTACCCAAGGTATCCATATTATGTCAGTGTGCCGGTGTTTATAGAGGAAGAAAGCTGCGATGATTCCGGCAACGGCTGTGATTGTGGCGGTTGCACCTGCCATTGTCATTGCCATTGCAGCTGTAACGACGGATGCAGCCAGAATAGCTGCAACCAGAGTTGTGGTAGCTGCAATCATTGTCAGGGCTATAATCGAATCCGCTGTACCACACGCTTCTGCCGTTGACCGGCAGCAGGCAGGCGCTGTTTCTTTGGATGCAGCGCCGTACATACTGCGGGTAGACTGCGGACGATTCCAAAAGGACCTTCTTCTCATCAAAAAAGCTCCGAAAGGCGTTGAGCCTTTCGGAGCTTTTTATTTGCCGTTGTTTTGAAAAATCCTACTTAGACAGGGAAGCGACTGCTGCTTTCAGACGTTTTACCGCTTCTTCTACATAGCAGCGTGGGCAAGCCAGGTTGACGCGGGTGAATCCGCTGCCTTCTGGACCGAAGAAGGTGCCGCCGTTGAACATCATGTGGTGCTCCTTAAAGAAGGCGCTCAGCTGTTCGTCGGTCATGTTCAGACCACGGCAGTCTACCCATGCCAGATAGGTGCCTTCTGGATTCCACATCTTCAGAGGAGCGATGGCATTGACCTGCTCGCTGAAGTAGTCCATGTTGGACTTGATGTAAGCGTTCAGTTCATCCAGCCACTGGTCGCACTGGGTGTATGCAGCAATGACAACCGAATCAACAAAGACGTTGCAGCCGCCGATGTGCAGGTTGTTGAGCAGCTGTTTAAATTTGTTGCGCAGCTCTTCATTCTGGATGATGATGTTGGAAGCCTGAAGACCTGCCAGGTTGAAGGTCTTGCTGGGAGCGGTACACAGGATGGTGCGTTCAGCCAGCTGCTCGGAAATCTTGTTCATCACGATGTGGTCTTTAAAGATAAGGTCGTTGTGGATTTCGTCTGCAATCAGATACAGGTTATGTTTGAGGCAGAAGTTTGCAATGCCTTCCAGCTCTTCGCGGGTCCATACACGACCGACCGGGTTGTGCGGGCTGCACAGCATGAAGGCTTTGGTGTTTGGAGTTACACGCTTTTCCATGTCCTCAAAGTCGATGGTGTAGTAACCGTCGTTGTTGACCAGCGGACTTTCGATCAGCTTTCTGCCGCAGGCGGTGGTAGCTCCGCGGAACGGACCGTAAACAGGGGAAAGGATCATGACCTCTTCGCCCGGCTCGGTGACAGCCTGTACGCCCAGGGTCAAAGCAACGACAACACCCGGAGTAAAGACGATCCAGTCTTTTTCAACGTGGAACTGATGGCGGCGCTGCATCCAGTCGATGACAGCCTGATAGTACTCGTTGCTCAGACGGCTGTACGCATAAACGTGGTGAGCAGCACGTTTTTCAAAAGCTTCGTAGATTGGAGCAGGAGCTTCAAAGTCCATGTCCGCAATCCACATTGGAAGCATCTCCTCGTCGGTGAAGATGTCCCATTTGGTACAGTTGGTTCCTTTTCTGTTGTATGGGGTGTCAAACTGATACATATTCCGTAAACCTCCTGAAATCGCTTTTTTTGATAGTATTCAGCTAAATTAAAGTATATACCCTATCCGATTCGGTGTCAATCGGTCGGGCTATTCATATATTTACTGTTCGAATGAATTGTTATTCATAAAAGAAATTGTTTTTGTCTTTTTATACCGTTTTCTGCCGGAATTTTTTGATAGAATCACCAAAGGATTTGGCAGAAAGGAAAGCGGACACCTTTCTTTTCGAGCAAAGAAGACGGAAGTTGAAAAGAAGCTGAATTTATGCTATCATTTTGATAAATACAGAAGTTTTTAAAAGGAGGAAAGAATATGAAACCTAAAGCAGCAGAAAAACTGGTAATCCTTTTAGCATTCGTTGGAGTTGTGGTGATGCTGTTCGGCTATTTTATTCCAATCCTTTGGGCGGTCGGTGCAGTGATTGCCCTGTCCTCCATCATTCCAAATCTTCTTTTTTACAGGTGCCCCTACTGTGGCAGGATGCTGGGCAAAATCAGCGCCAGCTTCTGCCCGCATTGCGAGAAAAGGATCGACGACTGAAAACCCAGTACAAGGTCTTTGCTCGGCTTGCTTTTATCGACAGTCGGTAAACCGGTTGGGGAGAGATGACCCCCTTGATGACTTGTCTACATATCATAATTATCAAAGGCAACGCTTCCGATACAGATGGATTGGGAGCGCTGCTTTTTTTGCTATGCAAAATTTGCTGTACAAAAGATTTTGCAATCCTTGGACGGATGCAACAGGAAATAGAGCAGGAAACAGAGAGATTTGTACAAAGGAAAAGAGCCTATTTTACACAGCTTTAACAAAACCCTGATTTTAGATTTTACGCACATCCCGTATACTGTAATCAGTCCAAGAGAAAAAAGACAAAAACAAAAGAAAACAGCTAAGTAAGGAGATTGTAAAAATGATTTACAAAAAAGTATTAGCAGCAGTACTTGCAGGAATGATGGTAATGAGCATGGCAGCATGCGGCGGCGAAAGCACCTCTGCATCCAGCGAAAATACAACCGAAGCAAAAACCGAAACCACAACCCAGACCGAAGAAAGCAAACAGCCGGAAACCAGCAGCCTGAGCGGCAGCGTTTCCACCAACGGTTCCACCTCGATGGAAAAGGTCATCGGCATCCTGTCCGAGGAGTTCATGGCAAAAAATCCAGATGTCGGTGTAACCTATGACCCAACCGGTTCCGGTACCGGCATCGAAGCAGCATCCAACGGTTCGGCAGACATCGGTCTTTCCTCCCGTGCTTTGAAGGAGGAAGAAAGCAGCGCGGGTCTGAATGGTACCACCGTAGCACTTGACGGTATCGCAATCATCGTCAATGCAGAAAACCCGGTTAACGACCTGAGCGTAGAACAGATTGCACAGCTGTTCACCGGCGCAGCTGACTGGAGCGCAGTCGGCGGCGATGCAGGTGAAGTTGCTTGCATCGGACGTGAAGCAGGCTCCGGCACCAGAGATGGTTTTGAATCGATTACCGGCACCGCAGATTCCTGCAAACTCTCTCAGGAGCTGACCTCCACCGGCGCAGTTATCGAGGCTGTCAAGAGCAACCCAAGCGCAATCGGTTACGCTTCTCTGTCCGCAGTAGAAGGTCAGGAGGGCATCAAAGCAGTTACCGTCGGCGGTGTAGAATGCACCGAAGAGAACGTTCAGAACGGCAGCTACGAGATTCAGCGTCCATTCATCATGGTAACCAACGGTGCAACCGAACTCAGCCCGGCAGCTCAGGCATTCATGGAGTTCGCAACCTCCGATGACGCAGACGAGCTTATCCGCGAAGCTGGCGCAGTACCGGTAGCAGAGTAATCCTACAAGCAATAGCAGAAGATACAGCCTGCTGAATATTCAGCAGGCTGTATTCGAGTAAAAAATAACGCCGCCCGAACAGGGAAGGAGCATCAACTATGCAAGAGCAAATACAAGCAAATATTCCCTACGCCGCAGTTTCCCCGACTGACTCGGAAGGACAGCAGTCCAGAAGAAACAATCCCAGACACAAAAATATTCGAGAAGCGATGGAAATGACCATGCACATCCTCTTCCTTTTGTGTGGGATTGTCGCAGTAGCATTCGTTCTGCTGATTAGCATTTATCTCATCATATCCGGCATCCCTGCTATCCGAGAGGTGGGTCTGGTGGATTTCCTGTTCGGACAGCGCTGGGCGCCGACCAATAAAACCGATCCGGCATACGGTATTCTTCCCTTCATCCTGACCTCTGTCTATGGTACCGCAGGTGCCGTGCTGGTCGGTGTTCCGATTGGCTTGATGACCGCCATCTATCTTTCCAAGTGTGCGCCGCCCAAGGTGGCAGCTCTTATCCACACGGCAGTTGAACTGTTGGCGGGTATTCCGTCGGTCGTCTATGGTCTAGTCGGCATGATTGTGCTGGTTCCGGCTATCTGCAACCTGTTTGACCTTTCCTCCGGCGCTTCGCTGCTGGCAGCCATCATCGTGCTTGCTATCATGATTCTGCCATCTATCATCAATGTGTCGGAAAATGCCCTCAATGCCGTTCCAAAGGAATATGAGGAGGCATCACTGGCACTGGGAGCCACCAAGATTGAAACCATCTTCAAGGTCAGCCTGCCTGCGGCACGCAGCGGCGTTGCAACAGCGGTGGTGCTGGGTGTCGGCAGAGCAATCGGCGAAGCAATGGCAATCATTATGGTATCGGGTAACGTGGCAAATATGCCGGGACTGTTCACCTCGGTGCGTTTTCTCACCACCGCCATCGCCTCCGAGATGTCCTATGCAGCGGCAGGTTCGTTGCAGCGTCAGGCGCTGTTCTCGATTGGTTTGGTGCTGTTCCTGTTCATCATGCTGATCAACGTTGTACTCAATGTCTTTATCAAGAATAAAAAGGAAGGTGCCTAATTGATGAAAGAACTTGCACTTCGACGCAAGGTCTATGACCGCATTCTCAAGGGTTTGATGTACCTATGTGCGGGTGTTACCTGTGCGCTGCTGGTCTTTTTGATTGGCTATATCTTTTACCGCGGCGCAGGCAGTATCAGCTGGGAGCTTTTGAGCACCCAGAGCAGCTACCGCAACAACACCATCGGCATCCTGCCGAATATTTTGAACACCCTGTACATCATCTTTCTGTCGATGATCGTGGTGCTTCCGCTGGGAGTCGGTGCAGCCATCTACCTGACCGAGTATGCCAAAAACCGCAAGCTGGTTGCAGCCATCGAATTTGCCACCGAGATTTTGACCGGCATCCCTTCCATCATCTTTGGTTTGGTGGGTATGCTGTTCTTTATCCAGCTGCTGGGACTTAAACAGGGCATCATGGCGGGCGGATTGACGCTGGTGGTCATGATCCTTCCGACCATCGTGCGCACCACCCAGGAAAGCTTAAAGACCGTTCCGCAGTCCTATCGAGAGGGTGCGCTGGGTCTGGGCGCAGGTAAATGGCATATGATTCGCACCGTCGTTCTGCCAAATGCAGTGGACGGCATCGTCACCGGCTGTATCCTTGCTATCGGACGTATCGTCGGGGAGTCGGCAGCTCTGCTGTTCACCGCCGGCTTTGGACTGGTGCTCAACGGATTCTTTGAATCGCTGCAATCCTCCTCCGCTTCGCTGACAGTAGCCTTGTATGTCTATGCCAACGAGCGCGGTGAGACGGCGGTCGCTTTTGCCATCGCCTGCATCCTGATGGTGCTGACTCTGCTGATTAACCTTGCGGCAAACATCACCGGCAAAAAACTGAAAAAACAACAATAGTCACCTTCTTTTGTTAGAATAAAACTGCATATTGAGAAAGGCATGGTTTAACAGAATGTCTACAATTATATCGGTTCAGAATCTGAACCTCTGGTATGGCAGCAATCAGGCACTGTATGATGTCAGCATGGAGCTGCCGGAAAATCAAATCACCGCGTTTATCGGACCTTCCGGCTGCGGAAAATCCACCTTTTTAAAGACCCTCAATCGAATGAACGATCTGGTTGACGGAGTTCGCATTCAGGGTAAGATCTTCTATGACGGACAGGACATCTACGCTCCGCAGGTAGATACCACCTGGTTGAGAAAAGAAATCGGCATGGTTTTCCAGAAGCCGAATCCTTTCCCAATGTCTATCTACGACAACATCGCCTACGGACCCAGATTGCAGGGCATCCGTGCAAAGGTAAAGCTGGACGAAATCGTAGAAACCTCCCTGCGGGGAGCTGCCATCTGGGACGAGGTAAAGGACCGTCTGAATAAAAGCGCACTGGGACTTTCCGGCGGTCAGCAGCAGAGGCTGTGCATCGCCCGCGCACTGGCAGTTGAGCCAAAGGTGCTGCTGATGGACGAGCCGACCAGCGCCCTGGACCCAATCTCAACCTCCAAAATCGAGGAGCTTGCCAGCGAGCTGAAAAAAAATTACACCATCATCATGGTCACCCACAATATGCAGCAGGCAGCCCGTATCTCCGACAAAACTGCGTTTTTCCTGTTGGGCAAGATGATTGAATTTGACAGCACCGAGCAGTTGTTCTCGATGCCAAAGGATAAACGCACCGAAGATTACATTACAGGAAGGTTTGGTTAAATCTATGAGAACAAGATTTGATGAACAGCTGCGCCAGCTGAATGTGGAGCTGATTCGCATGGGAAGCCTGTGCGAAGAAGCTATCTCCATCGCTGCCAAGGTGCTGGAAGGAGAAAAAAATATTTCGAATGAGCGGGTATTCGCTATCGAAGGGGAGATCGACCAGCTCGAGCACGACATCGAAAGCCTGTGTATGCGGATGCTGTTGCAGCAACAGCCGGTGGCAAGCGACCTGCGTGTCATTTCGGCAGCATTGAAGATGATTTCGGATATGGAGCGCATTGGCGACCAGGCAGCAGATATTGCAGAATTGTGCCCATACGTTGGAGATACCCTGGCGCAGGGCAGACTACACATCACCAATATGGCAAGGGCAGCGGTTTCGATGGTCACCGAAAGCGTGGAAGCATTTGTACAGGGCGATTTGAAGATGGCTTGCAAGGTGGTACAGGACGACGACAAGGTGGATGAGCTGTTTTTAAAAGTTCGTGCAGAGCTGATTGGCTGCCTGAAAGAAGAGGTTGGTGACCCGGAAGCGATTCTGGACCTGCTGATGATTGCAAAATACTTTGAACGAATCGGCGACCATGCGGTCAATGTAGCGGAATGGGTGGAATATTCTATCACAGGAATTCACGAAAGTAATGAGCATCACCCGCAAAATGTGTTATAATAAGCACGAGGTGATGAATCATGATTTACGTACTGGAAGATGATGAAAGCATCCGTGAGCTGATTATCTACACGCTCAACGGGCAGAAGATGGAGGCAAAGGGTTTTTCCACTCCCAGCGAGTTCTGGGAGGCAATCTCGGAAAAGGTGCCTTCATTGGTATTGCTGGACATCATGCTGCCGGAGGAGGACGGCTTTTCCATTCTGGAAAAGCTGCGTGCCGCACCGGCTACCAAGCGCTTGCCCATTATCATGCTGACCGCAAAGGGCAGCGAATATGACATCGTGCGCGGGTTGGACATCGGTGCGGACGACTACATTCCAAAGCCCTTTCGGATGATGGAGCTGCTTTCCCGCATCCGTGCGCTGCTGCGCCGCAGCGGAGCCAACGATGGCAGGATGGAGGAATATCGCGTCGGCAATCTGTATGTCAACCCGACCCGCCACGAGGTGCAGGTGGATGGAAAGGACGTTGTGCTGACCTTAAAGGAATTTGAGCTGCTTAACCTTCTGATTTCCCGACAGGGCATCGTCTTTACCCGTGCACAGCTGCTGGATGAAATCTGGGGATACGGCTTCGATGGCGAAAGCAGGACGGTGGACGTTCATGTCCGTACCCTGCGGCAAAAACTGGGACCGGCAGGCAATTACATCGAAACGGTGCGCGGCATCGGCTACAAAATAGGTGGAGAGAAAGAATGACCAAACGCATTTTTCGTTCCCTGATCGGCATATCACTGGTCGTCTGCATGATTGGCATGACGACTGTTTTTGCTGTCCTGTATTATTATTTTGATGACCAGATCATCAACGAGCTGCAAAGCGAGGCAAACTACCTTGCGGTGTATGTAGAAGAAAACGGAGTGAAAGCTCTGGAGGTGCTTCCGCAGGATTTTCAGCGGGTGACCCTGGTGGCACAGGACGGCAAGGTGCTGTATGACAACTACACAGACCCGAGCCGGATGGAAAATCATGCACAGCGGGTGGAAATCAAAGAGGCGATGGAGAAGGGAAGCGCCCGTTCGGCACGGCACTCCGACACCTTCCGCAAGCAGATGATTTACTATGCGGTGCGACTTTCCGATGGGACGGTTCTGCGCGTTTCCAGCACACAGTACACCGCCGCTGCGGTGTTGACCAGTATGCTGACGCCGTTTTTCTGGATTGTCATGTGCATCCTGGCAATGGTTGGCTTTTTGGCATCGCGCATCTCCCGCAAAATTGTCGAGCCGCTCAATCAGCTTGATTTGGAACACCCCGAGAACAACGAAAGCTACGATGAGCTGGCTCCGCTGCTCTCCAAAATCAGCTTGCAGCAAAAAACCATCCATCAGCAGCTGCAACAGGCAAAACAGCGCGAGCAGGAGCTGTCCACCATCACCGACAATATGCAGGAGGGTCTGTTGCTGATTGACAGCAAGGGCAACATCCTTTCCAGCAACAGAAGTGCTTTGAAGATTTTGGGAGTCTCCCCGCAAATGCAGCAGAACATCGGCAGCCACAGGGAAAATGTGCTGGTGCTCAACCGCAGCGAGGCGTTTTGCAAGGTGGTGGACCGTCTATTGGAGGGCAAGCATCGGGAAACGACGATGGAAATCAATGGCGGCTATTTCCAGGTGACCGCGAATCCGGTCATGCACGGCGGTAAGGTGGAAGGCGGCGTGCTGCTGTTTGTCGATGTGACTGAGCAGCGCCAAGGCGAGCTGCTGCGCCGGGAATTTACCGCAAATGTCTCCCACGAGCTGAAAACACCGCTGACCTCCATCTCCGGCTTTGCCGAAATTATGAAGGATGGTCTGGTACAGCAGGAGGATGTGCCGCAGTTTGCAGGAAAGATTTTTTCTGAATCCCAGCGGCTGATCGACCTGGTCGGGGACATCATCAAAATTTCTCAGCTGGATGAGGATATGCTGCCCTATGAGCGCCAGACGGTCGACCTGTACCAGCTGTGCGGCGAAATCTGTGAGCGGTTGCAGCAGCGTGCGCAGGCAAAGGGTGTAACCCTGACCCTGTCCGGGCAGTCAGCTCAGGTGAATACGGTGCGCCAGATTGCAGACGAGGTGATTTACAATCTGTGTGACAACGCTATCAAATATAACCGTCCTGACGGCTCGGTCACCGTTACTGTCAGCACCGAAGCGGGCAGTATAAAAGTTTGGGTGCAGGATACCGGCATCGGCATCTCACCGGCGGACCAGCGCAGGGTGTTTGAACGCTTTTACCGGGTGGACAAGAGTCATTCCCGCCAAATCGGCGGCACCGGTCTGGGACTTTCCATCGTCAAGCACGGAGCGGCATACCTGGGCGTCAAGGTGGGTCTGCACAGTCAGGTGGGACAGGGAAGTACCTTCTGGCTGGAGTGGTCTGCCCAGCCTTTGATGCAGCAGGAGAGTCCAATGCAAAAAAGACTTGAAACAGCACAGAATCTGTGATATAATAAGTCAACAGGCAAAATGCCCATCAAAGACTGAAAAGATTGAAAGGAATGTTGTTCAATGAAACACGTAAAAACTTTAAATAAGGCTAACCTGAAAGAAACTGCTGCAAAAGGCGGCTGCGGCGAGTGCCAGGCATCCTGCCAGTCTGCTTGCAAGACCTCCTGCACAGTTGCCAACCAGAAATGCGAGCACGCAAAATAAGGTAACACCAAACAAGGGATCGACCAAAATGGATAGGGGCAGCAACGCTGTCCCTATTGTTTTGTCTATGCACAAGGGCAGGGAAAGGAATAAAAAATGCTACACAGTTTTCAATTAAACGGCTACAACATTGTAATGGACGTCAACAGCGGCGCAGTCCATGTTGTGGACGGCATGGTCTATGATATGATTCAGCTGCTGGATGCAGATTTTCTGGCACGTTCGTTTGACTCCAGCTTTACCGAAAAGCTGGAGCAGGCTTATCCGGCACAGCTGTTTGCACCGCTGGAGGCACGCTTTGCACGCAGCCAGCTGGAGGAAGGGTACGAAGAGATTTACGAGATGTACCAGAACGGTCAGCTGTTCACCTCCGACGATTATGAGCAGTTTGCGGACATGATGGTTTCCGCACCAATCAAGGCGATGTGCCTGAACGTTGCACACGACTGCAACCTGCGCTGCTCCTACTGCTTTGCCTCCACCGGCGACTTTGGCGGCGAGCGCAAGCTGATGACCGCAGAAACCGGCAAAAAAGCCATCGATTATCTGCTCAAATATTCCGGCGACCGTCACAATCTGGAGATGGACTTCTTCGGCGGCGAGCCATTGATGGCATTCGACGTAGTCAAAGAAGTGGTTGATTACGCGCGTTCGAAGGAAAAGGAATACAACAAAAACTTCCGCTTCACCATCACCACCAACGGTATGCTGCTGACCGACGATAAAATTGACTACATCAACAAAGAGATGTACAACGTCGTTCTGTCGCTGGATGGACGCAAAGAGGTCAATGATCGGATGCGTTTCTGCGTCAACGGCAGCGGAAGCTACGACATCATCCTGCCCAAATTCCAGAAGATGGCAAAGGAGCGCGGCGACGGACAGTACTACATCCGCGGCACCTTCACCAAGTACAACAAGGACTTTTCCAACGATGTCCTGCACTTCTACGAAAAGGGCTTTGAACAGATTTCCATCGAGCCGGTTGTCACCGATCCAAAGCTGCCTTATGCGCTGACCGAAGAGGACCTGCCGGAGGTTTATGCCGAGTATGAAAAACTGGCAAAGATTATCATCGAAAAACGCAAGAACGGCGAGTTCTTCAACTTCTTCCACTTTATGATCGACCTTGACCAGGGTCCATGCGCCATCAAACGTCTGCGCGGCTGCGGCTGTGGAAACGAGTATGTTTCGGTTACACCGGAGGGCGATGTTTACCCATGTCATCAGTTTGTCGGCAAGCCGGAATGGATTATGGGCAGCGTCAATGATCTGTCGTTGAACACCGAGATCAAAGATTCCTTTGCAAAGACCACCGTTTACACCAAACCCGAGTGCCGCACCTGCTGGGCAAAATTCTATTGCAGCGGCGGATGCAATGCAAATAACCTCGAGTATGCAGGTTCCATCAAAAAACCGTACAAGGTTGCCTGCGATTTGGAGAAAAAACGTCTGGAATGTGCCATCATGATCAAGGCAGCGCTGGCTGACCTGGGTCTGGAATAAAGAAAATTGATGTAAAAACCTCAGGGCTGACCGTCCGATTTGTCGGTCGGCTTTGAGGTTTTTATTTTTACGGCTTGACAGCAGGCATATTTGTGTTGTATCTTACAATCAAAAAGGGAAAGAGGTGGCTGATTTGCGCAGAAATTTGATTTTGTTCCTGCTTTTGGCAGCGGTGGCACTGGGCGGTTGTGATTCCCGCACCACTCAGCCGGTGCAGCAGCCGGTATCGGCAGAGCAAAGTGAGCAGGAACAGACGGAAAATCCCCCACAGACTCCGGCACAGGACGAGCAAGAGGAACCGGAGGAAAAAGACCAAGAAGAAAGGGAAGAGGAGCCGGAAAAAGAACAGCCGGAAGAAGAGCAGGAGAGCGAAGAACAGGCGCAAGAGGAAAGCAAATCGGAAGAGGATGAGAAGAAAACCTTTACCCCGAAGCAGGACTCGGCGTATGACCGCTACACTCCGCTGGTCGAGCCGCTGTATGCTGCCGGCATCCTTGAGCAGGATTTTTCACAGGAACAGCCGGTCGAGCTGGATGCCTATGACTGGTATGTCCTTTTGACCGGATTGGATGAGCAGGCAGCGCCGTTTCAGGGAATGGACGGGAACAGGCACTATGCACAGGATACGGTCGAGCAGCTGCTGACCGACCACTTTGATATAGAAATCGAACAGCTTCGCAAGGAGAGCGAAGGCTACTCCGAAGAGTTTGGAACCTATATTGAGCCGGAAGAGGCGGAGGATTCTGCTGCACCGGGACGCATCAGCGGCGCACAGGAAAAGGATGGAACGCTAGTGCTGGTGGTGGACCTGTACTCACCTCAAGGCAAGGTGTACAACACCTCGGTGCTGACCATCCAGTTGCAGCAGGCAGAGTCGGAAAAAGAGGAGGAAGAAAGTATCCTGTCTTCGCTGGAGGGCTGGAGCTATCTTTCCAACACGGTCATCTTCCACAGCGACCAGAAGTAGGACAACCGACATAAAGAGGACAGGCAGCGCATAGATATATTCCATACCAATCGGTAGGGAGGTTATCTGGATGAGATTTGCGCCTGCACGAAGAAGAGGATATGCCAAACGATACCTGCGTCACCAGCTGGGACAGCATGGGGTGGAGCTGCTGCTGGCAGCGGCGTTTTTGCTGGGTGTTCTACTGGGGTGCCAAATGACTTCGGAAGAAAACACAAGGCTGGTCGAACAGCTGAACGGGCTGCTGTCGGCACAGCAGGGCAGCTTTTTGATGCAGGTGGTCAGCTCCTTTGCAGCAGTTGCCGCTTTGCTGCTCATTCTCTTTTTAAGCGGCTTGGGTGCTGTTTTTCAGCCGTTGGTGCCGTTGGTGCTGTTCTGGCGCGGCATGGGATTTGGTGCACTGGGTGTTTGCTCCTATGCCGCCGGACAGCCATCTCACAGCCTCTACTACCTGCTGGTGCTTCTTCCACGGGCGTTGGGGGAGGTGCTGCTGCTGATTTGTGCGGGCGGATGTGCGCTGCGTTTTTCCAGCCGCTTTTTCTATGCACTCTTTCCAAAAGAAGTCTCTGAGCAAACGCCCATCCGTCAGACACCACAGGGAGGACTGCTGGGTTATCTGCTGCGCTATCTTATTTTTTATTTTCTGGGCGGCAGTGTTGCGCTGCTTTCCTCTTTGTTGGAGTTTGCTTTTTCGCTGATAGGACAGTAAAAATAAAAAGAAGCGAAGAACCGGTTGGATTCTTCGCTTCTTTTTATATGGGGGCTTTTTCAAAAACAGGTTTTACAGGGTAATGACTTTGTCAGCCAAGTGCATCCGTTCGCTGATGTCATACATATTGGAAACGGTGCCGATTTTGAGGTTGTCTGCAATGCCAAAGAATTTTAAGCAGGTGCCGCAAACCAAAATCTCCGAGCCTTTTTCCTGTAGGGCTTTCAGATGCTCTACCACCTGGTCATTTTCGACCGGCAGTTTTACACCGCTGTTCATAAAGAGGATATAGCGAGGAGCATCGTTGCTCTCTGCCAGAGTGTAGAAGAACATGGTCATCAGAGAAGTGCCCAGCTCTTCGGAGCCGTCGCCGATGAAGTCTTTACCAACGAACAGTGCCCAGTTTTTTGGTTTTGCGGTTTCTTCGCAGCAGGCAGCGGATGCGCCCTCTCCGGTGAAGGAAACATGAAAATTGCCATCCTTGGTCTGAACCTGAGCCTGGTAGCCCTGGCTTTCAGCAAGGCGCTGGAGGTTCTGAACGGCAACCTCGTTGTCAACAGCAACAACGAAGGAGGTGTTGCCGGCATCAATTTCTTTTTTTGCAAGGATAACAGGCATTGGACAAGCTTTGCCCAGAGCATCTACAAACTGATTCATAACAAATACAGCTTCCTTTCTGTTTTAACTGTCGATTTAAGTATACTATTCTTCAACAGAATTTTCAAGAATATTGATAATATCAGCAGAAAAAGCTCTTCTGATAGATTTTCTCAATCAAAAAAAATTTTTTTCCAGTGCAGTAAATTTTAGGTGCAAGGACACTTATATTGCGAAAGGTCCAAAAAGGACCGGTATTTTACCGAATGAAAATCAAATCTCAAGATAAGAATGGAGAAAAAACGATGAAAAAACTGATGATTCTTTGTCTGACTTTGGCAATGTGTGCAACCATGATGACTGCCTGCTCGCAGAACGGAGGCAGCAGCGAAGGTGGAAATTCCACCCAGCAGGAACAGACCAAGCAGCCGGAGCTGGCAGATGTAGTACAGGCAGTGAAGGACGCTTACGGAGAAAACTATCTGCCTTCCACCCCATTGGACGAGCAGATGCTGACCGACATCTACGGACTGGACATGGAAAATGTGGAGGAGGTCATTGGAGAAGCACCGATGATCAGCGCACACGTGGACACCTTCATCGCAGTTAAAGCCAAAGAGGGTAAAGGGGAAGCGGTAGAGAAGGAACTGCAGGAGTATCTGGACTATGTTGTAGAAAACTCCGTCAATTACCCGATGAACGTCGCAAAGGTGCAGGCTGCCAAGGTGGTTCGCCACGGCGACTATGTTTTTTATGTGATGCTGGGCGGCTATGATGACCGCACCGATGTCAGCGAAGAAGAGAGCGTAAAATTTGCACAGGAACAGGTGCAGATTGGTGTGGATGCCATCGACTCCTGCTTCTAATCAGGCGATTCTTAATCCGGGCGGCAAAGCGTTTGTGCTTTGCCGCCTTTTTGTTTTGAAATGATAGAAAGAATTTCTTGACGAGGAGCCTTTCTTTATATTACAATAAAAGAAAATGTGTTCTGCCTGCTTGCCTTTGGGGTGGACACGAAAAAAGGAGAGTGGATGTAATCGATACCCCTGCTGATTCTAAAAAGACCAGTACCTCTGTCCAGATCGAGCGGATTTTGTGGGCAGTTGCCCTTTCGATGATTTTGTTTGCATTTGTGATGGACAGTCCTCTCAACATCCTCATCGGAGAATGGAAATTGATTTTACACCCCGATGCCCTCATCACCGATTACAGCGCGGTGGGCGGCTTTGGTGCGACCTTTTTCAATGCAGGCATCATAATGGCGGCTTCCATCGGCATTGTAAAGCTCAGCCATGCCAGCATCAGCGGTCCGACCATCGCCTGCGTCTTTTTGATGTCCGGCTTTTCGATGTTCGGTAAAAATATCGCAAACATCTGGCCGATTATTCTGGGCGTTTATCTGTTTTCCCGCTTTCAGCACGAAAACTTTTCCAAGTATGTGTATATTGCGCTGTACGGCACGGCATTGTCCCCAATGATTACTGCCGTCGCAATAGAAGCGGTCGGCTTTTGGGCAAAACTGATTGCGGTGATGCTGTTTGGCACCATCATCGGCTTTCTGCTGCCACCGCTTGCCACCTACTGCCTGAGGGTGCATCAAGGTTATAACCTCTACAACGTCGGCTTTGCCGCAGGGCTTGTAGGAACCCTTCTGGTGTCGGTGATGAAATCCTTTGGCTTTGAAATCAGCACCACCCTGATGTGGACCTATGAAAACGACTGGCGGGTAGTAGCTTATATCCTGCTGCTGTCGTTGACTTTATTGTTGACAGGGCTGTTTTCGGTCAAGAATAAGTCGGACATCCGCCGCATCTACCGTCACTCCGGTCGTCTGGTGGCAGACTTCATCATCCTGGATGGTTTACCGGTCACTCTGTTCAACATGGGAACGCTGGGCATTGCAGCGACTGCCTATATCCTGCTGACCGGAGGAACCATCAACGGAGCGACCCTGGGCGGTATTTTGACCATCATCGGTTTTGGCGCCTTCGGTAAGCATCTGCGCAACATCCTGCCGATTATGGGCGGCGTATACCTTGGCTCGCTGGTCAAAACGTGGAATGTCAACGACCCCAGTGTGCAGCTGGGAGCGCTGTTCGGCACTTCGCTTGCACCAATCAGCGGTCAGTTTGGCTGGCAGTACGGTGTGCTGGTCGGCTTTTTGCACTCATCCATGGTGCTCAACACGGGCATTTTGCACGGAGGACTCAACCTGTACAACAACGGATTTTCCGCAGGCATCCTTGCGCTGATCATCGTGCCGGTCATTGAGACCTTTAAAAAGCGCAAAGAGCATCTGTAATAATAAAAGAGGATTACCCAGGAAAGGAAGGAAACTATGCTGTTTACCAGAAAAAAGATTACAACCATTGTGGATGAGCTGACCACCTTTTTCTTCTCGGTCGGTTCGGACGACATGGTCGTCAAAATTAAGCAGAAGCCGGAGGGCTTCCACATCTTTTTTGCCAGCAATTTTGACGTTAAAATGCAGAAGACGGTGGAGCATCTGGAAGAAAATTTGACCCGCGGACGTGCGCCGGAAATCGAAGAAAGCTATTGGGGACTCAATGGCAGCGGTGACTTCCAGGATGAAAACGAGCTGATTCTGATTGGTGCCATGATCGACTCGGCACAGGTGGAAATCTGCGAGGGATATGCAACCCTCAATCTTTTCCGCGCTTCCTGATTTTTGTTAAAGCAGAAAGGCAAAACGCCTTGGTAGGCAAGAAATCCGGCAAGGCGTTTGCTATTGGTTTATAGATCAAAAGCCACATTCCCAAACCGATTACCGTTTGGAAATGTGGCTTTTTTATGATGAAATTTTCCCGTATTGATAAAATTTATTCAGGGCAGGATACCTTCTGACAGCCGGAGGATGTCTGACGGTGCTCAATGCGCAGATAAAGCAGTACGCACAGAACAGACAATGCCAGCTGTGCAACCGGATAGGCAGCCCAAACACCGTCCAGTTGGAAGAAAAGGGGAAGGGTCCACAAAGCGATTGGGAAAAACAGGCAAGGCTCGATGTAGACCAGCAGGCTGGAGATGCGGGTTTGTTCCACAGCGTAAAAATAAGCGCTGATGCAGCGGGTGATCCCGACCATCAGGAAGGAAAAGGCGGTGATGACCAACGCCGGCATGGCTTGCTGGGCAATCGGTCCGCTCATACCAAAGAGGGTGACAATCTGACCGCGCAACAGGCATACGCCGACTGCGGTGGAAAGAGAAATCAAAATCGACAGCGAGATTGCCTTTTTAAAGAGAAAGCGGATATGCTCCTTCTGACCTGCGCCGTAGTAAAAGCTCAGCAGTGGCTGAACACCGTCGCCCACTCCCTGCAACAGCAACTGCACCGATGCCAGCACATAGGACAGCAGAGAAAAGACGGCAAGGGCATCGTCGCCGCCGTAGCGGATGCACTGCCAGTTGGTCAGTACGATGATGACCGATGGAATCAGCGTTTGACCAAAGGGGGAGATGCCGATGCGCAGGATGGTCTTTAGGCGAGCAGCCGAGATTGCCAGGTTGTGCAGGGTGAAGACCTCACGGTTGGTTTTAATCAGGTAAAACAGCGCCAGACAAGCCACCACCATCTGTGCGGTGACGGTTGCGATGGCAGCTCCTGCCAGTCCCATGCGCAGACGGAATACAAAGACATAGTCCAACAGGATATTGGTAACCAGTCCCGAGCTCATAAACAGGGTCGCTTCGATGGTTTTGCCGCGGTTTCGGATGAGCGGGGTGACACCGTTGCCCAAAGCCGGAAAGATGCCGCAAAGGATGATGATGGAGATGTACTCGTTTGCATATTGTGCAATCTCACCGGTGGCGCCCAGCAGATGGATGATGCTGTCCTTCGTCAGCCAGAAAAATCCCATCAGTCCCAAACCGGCGATGGTGAGCAGGGAGAGGGTGGTTCCCATGGCACGGTCTGCCTGCTCATACTCCTCACTTCCCATGTGTTTGCTCATCAGGACAGCGCCTCCCACACCTAAACCGAAGGCTGTGGCATTCATGCACGCCTGAATAGGATACACCAGATTGATGGCAGCCAGAGCCTGGCTTCCGGCAGCGTTGCCGACGAAGATGCCATCCACCATTGAATAGAATCCACTGAGCAGCATGGAAACCATGGAGGGCAGTACATAGCGATAAAAGTCTTTGCTGAGGTCTTTGTTCACGATAGAACCTCTCCTTTCCCGTATTTTGTATTTTCACAAGACAACAGTTTGCAATTATAAACTATGGTCTTACACCAGAGTCAACACCTTTTTTATCATTTTTTGAAAAAAAGAAAAAGGAAATCGCCAGGGAAATCGCGGTACAAAATTTAATAAACAACAAAGGAATGGATTTTAAAAAGGAAAAGCGGTAAGGAACTTTCTGTAAATAATTACAAAAAAACTTGTGAAAGCAGAAAATATCTGATAAAATAAAGAATAGACTGGTGGAAGAGCAATCCGATTTTCCGTCAGAACAATTTAGTTAAAGAAAGTGGAGCTGATGAATTTTGGACAGTAGCAGCGGATTATCTTACATATTATTGGTGGTTTTAGTGGCGCTTTCGGCGTTTTTCTCCGCATCGGAGACAGCGTTGAACAGCATCAATAAAATTCGTATGAAGAATATGGCAGATAACGGCGACCAGAGAGCAGCCAAAACCCTGGAGGTTGCAGAAAAATATGAAAGCATGATTTCCACCATCCTGATTGGAAATAACATTGTCAATATCGGTTCGGCATCCATTGCCACCACCCTTTTTACAATCTGGTTGGGGGCAGATAAGGGTGCGGCGATTTCGACCGTGGTGATGACCATCGTTGTTTTGATTTTTGGTGAGGTTTTGCCAAAAAACTATGCAAAAGCCAATGCGGATTCATTGGCAATGACGGTGGCAGGTCCAATCAGCGTTTTAATGGTTATCTTCAAACCGCTTTCGGCTGTGCTTAATTTTCTGTCCGGCATCATGACCAAGCTGACCGGCGGCAAGGAGGACAAACCTTCTGTCACCGAGGAAGAGCTGAAATATCTGGTGGAATCCATCGAGGAAGAAGGGGTGCTGGAGGAAACCGAGAGCGACCTTGTGCGCTCTGCGCTGGAGTTTGACGAAATTGAGGCGCAGGAGATCATCACCCCGCGTGTGGATATGATCACACTGGACGTGGAGGACAGCTGGAAGGAAGCGGTCGAGCTTGCAAAAGAGAGCAAGGTTTCCCGTATTCCGGTCTACGAAGGCTCCATCGACAATATCATCGGCGTTATTCATGTTCGAGATATTCTGGAGGCACAGATTACGGGAGCACAGCAGGACATTCGCAAACTGCTGACCCCTTGCCTGTTTGTCCATAAAACAATGCGGCTGGCAACCCTGCTGGAAAAGCTGCGCAAAGAAAAGATGCCTTTGGCAATCGTGACCGATGATTACGGAGGCACCCTGGGACTGGTCACCATCGAAGATTTGGTGGAAGAGCTGGTCGGAGAAATCTGGGACGAGTACGACGAGTTTGAGGAAGAGTTTGTCAAGAAGGACGAGAAAACATACGAGGTCAGCGGTGACTACAATGTGTACGACCTGATGGAAGAGCTGGATGAGGAAAACCGCTCCTTTGAAAGCGATTACAACACTGTCAGCGGATGGGTGCTTGAGCAGCTGGAGCACATCCCGCGTGTGGGAGAAACCTTTGTTTACAATGATACCATGCGGGTCACCGTTACAGAGATGGAAGACCAGCGCATCACCAAGCTGAAAATAGAGCTTTTGCCAAAACACCAGCCGGCAGAGGCAGAATGAAATGAGGCTGAGATATGTCAACAAAAAAAGGAAAGAAAAATGTCGCGGGATGGCAGAAACTGGAACCGACCGACCCACGGCAGTCCAATGTAAAGGAATCGGAGCAGCCTGTTGCTGAAAAAGAGCAGGAGGCAAGTTCGGATACCGCACCAACCGAAACCAACCCTGCAAAGGAAGAGCAGGAGGAAGTTTTGCCGACAGACGAAAAATCACCCGCATCGCAGCCGGTGCAGGAAAGTACCTCTCCGAAGGAAACACCAAAACAGAGCACAGCCAAAAGAAAGAACAGCCGCAGGAAATATTCGGTAGCGGTTCCCATCGGCGGCTTTTTTGTGCTGCTGGCAGTCATCGGACTGATTACCGTCATTACCTTCGGTGTCCGGGCAACCGAAAATTTAATTGACAACTCCAAGCAGAAGAAGGAATTTGAAAATATCATTCTGCCGGTTCTGATGTTCGACCCGGTTCCGTTTGATGACCCCAATGAGATGGGGGATCTGGCGTTGCTGCGTTCCTCTATCTGGGCTTCCATCATCGAAAATAACCAGAAGTATTCTATCAGCGACGGCAACATGGTGGCAGTACCGCAGAGCGACGTCGATGTTGCCTGTGCAAAGCTGTTTGGACCTCAGGTCACCTTAAAGCACCAGGCGTTTGAGGATTACCTTTCGATGTACTCCTACGACGAAGCGACCAAGACCTACTATGTGCCGGTGGATGCCACCATGCTCTACACTCCACAGGTGGAGGAAATCACCCGCAATGGGGATGTCTTTGAGCTGACGGTCGGCTATCTTGTGCCGGACAACCAGTGGATGCAGAGCATCAAAGGGGAGGAATCCACCCCGACCCCAAGCAAATATATGATTTATGCGCTGAAGAAGGTGGACGACCACTATCAGCTGGTGGGCATCAAGGACCCACCGGATGGTGCAGTACCGGGTATCCCGCAGATCAATAATCAGCCGACGGTACCACAGACCACAATAGAGCCGGAACAGCCGCAGACCATTCAGCCGGAGGAAACCGAGCAGTCGCAGCCGGAAGAGACCGAGCAGCCGCAGCAGCAGACCAAACCGGCGGAGGATACCGAAAGCGCCCAGCTTTAAATGGGCGTTTTTGTGGACCAACCGACAGGACAGTGTGAGCATTCTTTCACGCTGTTCTGTTTTTGTTTTGAGAGAAACGAATCGTTTCAGGAGGGAAAGCAGAATGAAAAAAGTACTGGTCATTGGATGTCCCGGCAGCGGGAAAAGTACCCTTTCCCGTGCGCTGCAAAAAAGAACCCAGCTGCCACTGTTTTATCTGGATAGGATGAACTGGAATCCCGACCGGACGACGGTGGAAAGAGAGGTGTTCCGAAAGCGTTTGCAGGCTGTGCTGCAGCAGGAGGAGTGGATTATCGACGGCAACTATGCTTCTACCATGGAGCTGCGTTTGCAGGCGTGTGATACCGTCATCTTTCTGGATTATCCGACACAGCTCTGCCTAGATGGCGTTCGGGAAAGACAGGGAAAATCTCGCCCGGATATGCCATGGATTGAAACGCAGGAGGACAGCGAGTTTATCGAGTTCATCGAACGGTATCACCAAGAAAGCAGACCGCAGGTGATGCAGCTGTTGGAAAAATATTCCGACAAAACAATCGTCATCCTCCACAGTCGGGAAGAAGGGGATCGCTTCTTAAACAGTCTGCTCTGATTGGATTAGACGAAGTTTTTTTGTGCATCTTTTTGGCAAAATCCTATTGAGCGACCCCACAGGCTGTGCTATAATAAAAAACTGTTTGAGAAGAAAAAAGCCCGCCTTCTGTACGGGCGCAAAAGATAGGATGATAAAATTGAAGGTAAAGCTTCTGGTCCAGATTGGAATCGTCTTTGGAATCTGCCTGGTAGGGGAGGGGATTGCTGCGGTTCTGCCCTTTGCGTTTCCGGCAAGTGTCTTGAGTATGCTGCTGCTGTTTGTATTGCTGCTGTGCGGTGTGCTCAAGGTGGAGCATATCCGGGAAAAGGGAGATTTCCTGCTGAAAAACATGGCATTCTTCTTTATCCCATCGGGCGTAGCGCTGTTGGAGCAGGTGGATTTTCTCAAAGGGAAAATCATGATTCTGCTGTTGATTTGCCTGATTACGATGGTGCTGACCTTTGCTGCCACCGCTTTCACCGTGCGGCTGGTCAGCCGTTGGCAGAAGCATCTGAAAAAGGAGGAATGTTAAATGGATGCCGTTTTTTCTTCCCCGCTGTTTGGAATTGTTCTGTGCATCTTTACCTTTGAAATCGGCGTGTGGCTCAACCGCAAGACTCACTCGCCTTTGGCAAATCCGCTGCTGATTGCCGTCGCGCTGTGTATTGCCTTTTTGCAGATTTTCTCGATTCCGCTTGCGGACTTTAACGAAGGCGGCAGGATGATTTCGATGTTTTTGGCGCCTGCCACCGCTGCGCTGGCGCTGTCCATCTACGGTCAGATTGACGTGCTCAAAAAGAACCTTCTGCCGATTGCCGCAGGAACGCTGGTCGGTTCCCTGACCTCCATCATCAGCGTGTTGGGATTGTGCAAATTGTTTGGACTCAGCGATGAGCTGACGGCTTCCCTGATTCCAAAGAGTGTCACCACACCGATTGCGATGGAAATTTCCCAGCAGCAGGGCGGCATCGTTTCCATCACCGTAGCGGCAGTGATTGTCACCGGGATTTTTGGCGCCATTTTTGCGCCGACCCTGCTCAAGCTCTTTCGGGTCAAGGACCCGGTGGAGGCAGGAATCGCCATCGGCACCTGTAGTCACGCGCTGGGCACCTCCAAAGCGGTCGAGCTTGGTGAGGTGGAGGGTGCGATGAGCGGGATCGCCATCGGCGCTGCCGGCATCTTTACGGTTTTGCTCAGTATGTTTTTATAGAAAAGCCTCTGCTTGTTTCCAAAGGTGACAGGCAGAGCTTTTTTATTGCAGCTTTTATCTGAGGGACAGCGGTCTACTTTGGTAAAAGTATTTTAACTAAAAAGATGCACCACCACTTTTCTTTTTTGTAAGAAGATGGTATAATGAAGTAACCGCAAATATCAAACAGGGAGTGAGAGGTTTGGAGCAGAGACCCGCATTTAAAAAACAACTGCTGGGATTGGAACAGGATGCTGTTTTTCAGTATATCGAACAGATGAGCCGCACCGCATCCGAGTCGGAGCAGAAGTTGCGTGAACAGATTGACCAGGTCACCCGTTCCCGCGAGGAGTTGGAAGGGCAGATTGCCTCCTTTGAGGAAAAACTGCGCTCGGTCAATGAAACGCTGGACACAGAAAAAGGCAAAAATAAAAAGCTCAGTGAAATGATCGGGTTGCTGCAGGAGGAAATTGACCGCCAGCGCCGCCAGAGCGAAGCACACAGCCGGGAATATCAGGCGATGCAGGAGAAAAACCGACAGCTCAGCGAACAGCTGGGTGCAAACCGTCAGCAGCGCGAGCAGTATGACCAGGCAGTTGCTACCATCGGTTCTGCTATTTTGGAGGCTAAGCAGACTGCCAAGACGATTGTCGAACAGGCAAACGTTCAGGCACAGCAGGTCGTTGAGCAGGCAAACTCCCGGGCACAGGTCATCGAACAAGATACCGGACGATTCTTTGACAGTTTAATCGAGCGGATCGACGGGATGCAGCAGGACTTTATGCTGCTGCACCAGCGGATGGAGGAGTCGGTCAACTGCCTCAATAACCGCTTTGCCCAGTTGGATGAGGATATTGCCCATGCCAGAGAGATTGTTTTGGAAGCAAAAGAAAGGCTTGGGCAGCAGGGAAAAAAGTAAGTCCGGTAGAGCAGGGCGCAGAACACTTTGCCGGACAGGAAACAACTGCGCAGCCCAATACCGAGCTGACAAGGCTCAAGGAGCAGCTGAAGGATAAAAAATTCTGGATGCGCGCGGTGAAACGATATGCCGGACGCGGCAGAAAGGATGTTGAGGAATTATGACAGAAGCATTGAGAATGGACGTGGAGCAACTGCGTGAGCAGGCAGGAGAACTGGCAATCGAGCAGCATCTGCTGCTTTCGGGATGGGTATACGGCTTCACCGACCAGGCACATAAACGCATCTATGACCTGCTGGCAGACGACAAGGTGTTGCCAGTGGATTTGGATAAAGCAATCATCTTTTATACCAATCCATCTCCGTCCCCGAAAGGGCAGAAAATCGGTGCGGTGGGACCGGCAGCTTCGCTGAATATGGACATTTATCTGCCGCAGATGATGGATTTGGGCGTAATTGCCACCATCGGCAAGGGAGAGCGCTCCAAAGAGGCGTATGAAACCATCCAGAAGCATGGCGGCGTTTATCTGACCGCAGTGGGCGGAACGGGAGCATTGCTTTCCAGCTGCATCGAGGAATGGGAAACGATTGCTTTCGAGGACCTTGGCGACCAGGCAATCAGACGCTATCTCCTGAAGGATTTTCCGGTTACCGTAGCAGCAGACAGCACCGGACGCAACCTGTTCGAGATTGGAAGATTCAAATACCGCAGATTCTAATCGAAAAATTAAATTTGATTCATGCCGTCTTTGCAATTTAAAAGAAGGACAACTGCATGGAAAAAGTGGGACGGCAGACCCTGTTGGGTCTTGCCGTCCTTTTTATAGCTGACAGGGGAGTTTTCCCCTTTCTTTTTTAAAACAGCAATTGATTTTTGTAGCTTAATAGAACAAGGAGGGAAAAAGATGAAAGCAAAACGAATCGTTTGGTTGGTGCTCAGCTTTTCTGTTTTGTTGCTACTGCTGACCGGATGCCAGCGGAATGCGGGGAATCATTCGGAGATTCAGCAGGTTGTTCCACAGCAGCAAAATGAACAGGGAGTAGCACTGGACAGCCAATTCCAGCTGTTGTTGTCCGATGGAATGAGTGAGGAACAGATACGAAACCAGCTGCAAATCGTTCCGCATCTGGAGTATACCCTGCAAAAGGCGGACGGGGGATGGACGCTGATCCCCGCTTCTGCCTTAAAAGAGGACGAGGTCTATACATTTCGGGTGAAGGACAGCAAAGGGAATCCCCTCCACTCCTTCGCTTTTCAAACGCAGTCGCCGTTGAAGGTGGTGTCGACCTATCCGCAGGACGGAGGCTATCTCTGGGACGACAACGGCATCGAAATCGCCTTCAACAAAAATATCGCCGGTTCTGCAAGTCAACTGCTGCAAATCACACCGCAGGTCGAGGGTGTGACGAAGGTGAAAGGAAAGAAGCTGGTGTTCTATCCGACCCAATCCTTCGAGGAAGGAAAGGGCTATCAGGTCACGGTAAAACAGGGAGTGACTGCCTTGACCGGCGAACAGCTGGAGGAGGATTACCGGATGACACTCAAGGTGAGCAGCCGGAATGAAAAAATCACCATCAGCGAAAAACGGATGGAAACCTTTTTGCCGGGAGACTTGACCGTTGCCCAACTCTACGGCGAGTACAAGGGAGTTTTAAAAACAGACCTCTATCGCTTTTCGGATGCGGAGGATTACATCCGCGCAGCAAAGCAGGTCAATGCGACCGTCCGCTACGATAAAATCTCCCACAACCGTCTGGACCCGAAGCAGTTTTCGGTGGAGGAATACACCAGCTTCGAGCAGATGCCGCTGAGTCAGGAGAACTATTCGCTCAAATCGCTCATCCTGCCCGATGGGATGGAGGAAGGCTGGTATCTGGCGGATATTTCCATCCCAGACGGAGAGGAAAATGACTGGGTGCAAAAGCTCATCCAAATCACCAACACCTCCGTCTATACCCAATCGCTGGGTGGCAAGCTGCTGGTCTGGCTCAATGATGCCGACACCCATCAGCCGATGGCAGGCTGTACGGTCCAGATTTCCGACTGCAAAAGCGACCGAACGGTGGAGGGTGTTACCGATGCACAGGGCATGGTGACGATAGAAACCGGCGAGATGGCGGACGGTTGGCTGTCTGTTCGCAAGGATGACAAGCTCACCTATTTCCAGCGGGTTCCATTGGACCAGGAGCGGGAGGAACCGCTGGACGAGCTGTATTATACCACCCTGTACACCGACCGCGAGATCTACCAGTCGACCGATGAGATTCGCTTTTGGGGAAATATCGCACCGCGCCGTGAAGGATTGGAGCAGCCAAAGCAGCTCGAGATTGCCCTGGACGATGTGTATGTGCAGCAGGTGGAGGTGGATGAAGAAGGATACTTCACCGGATCCCTCTCCTTCACCGCCCTCAAACAGGGCGCCTACTCCTTTGCAGTAAGAAGGGAGCAGGACAAAAACTACCGCATGGAATATCTGTCGATTGGAGATTACAGCAAGCCGGCGTATATCATCGATGTGCAGCCGGACAAGGACTATTTCACCGCAGACGAGGAGATTTCCTTTACGATACAGGCAAACTACTTTGATGGACTGCCAGCGGCAAATGTTGCCCTGCGGGCGAACTGCTACTGGCTGGATTTGGACAATGAGGAGTTTGTGTTGGATGAAAACGGAAAAGCCAGCCTGCGCACCAAGCTCAAGTCGGACTATGAATTCACAGACTGGACGCCGGAGCAGCTTTATCTGTATGTGAACAGCGCCGGTGAGGAGGAAATCGAAGTCCAGTCGGAGTGTGATTTTACCGTCTTCCCATCCCGATATGCAGTGGACCTTTCGCTGGACACACCGGGACAGCTGAAGATACGAACCGCAGAAATCGACCACGACCGTCTGCTGGTCCAAAAGGAAGAAAAGGACAAGAGCGATTTTGACCATTACAGCAAGCAGGCTGTCGACCTGCCAATCCATCTTCGCATTTACCACGAGGAGTGGGTGGAAACGGTTGTCGATACCTACTACGACAGCATCAATAAACGAAGTATCCCGGTGAAAAAGGGCGAGTGGAGGACCGAGGAGGTGTTCAGCCGTCAGCTGAAGACGGTCGATGGAGAGGTCGTTTTGGAAAATCTTCCGATAGAGGAAAGTAGGAGCTGGAAAAGCTATTACAGCTACCAGATTTCCTTTGACGGCGATTACGGCTGGCAGATTCAGCAGAGGAAGAGGGATTATCGAAGTTCGCTTGCCCTGAACGGAAGCGGCAATTCCTATTCCTTTGTGCCGGATGACCGCTATGAAAAGGGCTCCTTTGCAATCGGGGAATCGTTGGAGCTGGGCTTGTATCAAGACGGTAAGCCGGTGGAGAATACCGGTCGGGTGCTATACACCCTTTTGCAAGACCGGGTGATCGAGCAGGGCGTCTACGGCAAGGAGAATCAAACGCTGACGATGAAGGAGGAATATCTGCCGAACTTTGCAGTATTCGGCGCCTACTTTGACGGCAGACACATTTATCAGGTAGAGAGCTACGATATAGCATACCGCTATGACGAGAGAAAACTTTCGATTGATATTACCACCGATGCAGACAACTACCAACCGGGCGAGGAGGTGACCGCCTCCTTTACAGTCAAGGATGCAAGCGGTCAGCCGGTCCCGCAGGCAAGACTGTGCGTCGGTGTCGTGGACGAGTCTGTTTTTGCCGTACAGCCGCAGGATGTCGATTTAATCAGGCAGCTGTATCAAACGGTTTTCCATTATTACCCGGAATGGGATGTTTCCTATCATGAGTACAATTTTGGAGATTACCCGATGGAGGGCGGACGCGGCGGCGGTGACGGCGAAGCCAACGTGATGCGTTCGGAGTTTGTGGATACGACCGCATTTGAACAGCTTACTTGTGACGAAAACGGCAAGGCGCAGCTGACCTTCACCCTGCCGGACAACATCACCGACTGGCGCATTACAGCAGCGGCGATGAAGGGCAAAACGGCAGGGGACAACATCGGTCATGCCATCGCCTCCAAGCCGTTTTATCTGCTGCCGCTGGTGACCGAAAGCTATTTGACCGAAGATGATTTGACAGCAGCAGTCGGTTACAGTACATTGGAGCAGACAAGCCAACCGGTCAACTGCACCGTCAGCCTGTTGGATTTAACCGGAAAGGTGCTGGATTCCAAGCAGGTCACCCTCTCCAAGGGCAAGAAGAGTGGGGTCAATTTCGGCAAACAGCCGCAGGGAAGCTATCAAATCCTCTTTGATGCCACTGCGGGAGAATACAGCGACATGGTGCTGCTGCCGGTGCAGGTCAATCCGACCAATCGGGAAACAACTTTGGCACACAGCGTTTCGCTGGAAGAGCTGACAAAGCTGGAATCGGTCCGCTATCCGGTACAGGTGGTCTTTTACGACGAGCAAAGGCAGCTGTATATGGATGTGCTGGAATGGCTGATGCACCAAAACGGCAGCCGCACCGAGGTCATTACAGCAAACTATCGGGCAAGCGCTGCCTATGCAAAGCTGCTGCCGAAGGAAAGCCGCTGGGAGGTTTCCTACGACAAACGGCTGGATGAAACCAAAGGAATGCGTATTCTGCCAAATGCACAGCCGGATGCAGCTACCACCGCCAAGATGCTGCTGGCAGCTCCCGAGCTGGTGGACCGCTACTATGCGGAAGAATTTTTAGGGGAGACCCTTTCCGATTCCCCGAAGGCAAGCGACAGCAGTGTGATGACCTATGTGGCGCTGGCAGCGATGGACCAGCCGGTGCTGCTGGAAATAAAATCCTACTTGAACGATTGCGACCAGCTGCTCACCGACAGCCAGAAGCTGTGGCTGGGCTGTGCGCTGGCAAAGCTGGGCGATTTTGAAGGAGCGCAGCAGGTCTACCGCTCGGTAGAGGAACGCTTTACCGAAAAGGACGGCAAGCTGTACCATCAGGACGACCCGACAGCAACCGCCGCTGCGCTGGTTTTGCACTCGCTGTGTCAGAGCCAGCAGGCGCAGCCGATGGCAGCGTACCTCTTGGAGGCAGCCAAACAAAAGACGCTGCCGGAGGAGATGCTGCCGCATCTGGAACTGTTGATCTGGGCAAAAGGGGAGGAAGCCCGCCTGCAATCCATCCAGCCTGCGACCCTTGGCTGGGAGGATTCGTCGGGTAAACAGACCCAGCAGCTCAATGAACAGGGATTTTTTGCCAAGGATTTTTCATACGAGGAATTTAGTGGCATCCGCTTCCAGGCAAAGAAGGGCGAAATCTTTGCAAGCGTCAGCTATACCACCTCGGCAGTCCCCGAGCAGCTGGAAGAACAGCTGGACAAAACGATTACCGTCCGCAAGACCTATCAGCCGATGGACGGTGAACATAAGGTCGGTCGGATGACGCGGGTGACCGTCGAGGTCATCCTGCCGGAGGATGCGCCGGATGGCATCTACCAGATTGTGGACAGCATCCCTGCCGGTATGCGGCTTATGAACGACCAAAATATGCAGTATCGTCCGAACTTCTGGCTGCAGGAGGAAGAGCAGCTGCTGCACGGTGGATTCTACCGCCATACGCAGGATGGAGTGCTTCGAGACGAGGAAGAGGAGGAGAACGCAAACCGCTTTGAAACGGTCTACTACCTCAACGGCGTGATGGCAGGAGAATATGTGGCAGAAGGAACGGTGGTCACCTCTCCACAGGGAAGCTATGGATTTACACCGAACCAGAAAATTGTGATTGAGCCGTAGTTTATGCAGAAGGCGGTCGGAGGAGAGTTTTCTTCTCCGGCTGTCTTTGTGTAGATGCCTGCAAAATGCTAATAAATAGGAAGATATTAACACAATATTTAAATTTGACCTCCGCAGAGCAACAGAAAATATGATATACTGAAATGGTATTGAACGAAAACAAGGAGGCTGGTGTTTTGAACGGTTATCTGCTGCTGATGGGGATTGTGATTATTATTTGTGTGGGATTGCATCGCTTTACCGAAAAGATACAGATTCCCTCTCTGTTGATTTTTATTGGACTGGGAATGTGCTTTGGAATCAACGGAATCTTCCGAATCGACTTTAGCAACTATGAAGCTTCGGAGATGATTTGCTCGGTCTGCCTGATTTTTGTCATGTTCTACGGCGGCTTCGGTACCAGTATGCGGGAGGCACGTCCGGTTGCGGTGCAGTCCTTCCTGCTGTCCACCCTGGGTGTGGCGATGACCGCAGGCTTGGTGGGTGTTTTTGTGCATCTTGCGCTGGGCTTGGAGTGGACCCAGAGCCTGCTGATTGGCTCGGTCGTGGCATCCACCGACGCAGCCTCGGTGTTTAACATCCTGCGAAGCAAAAAGCTCAACCTGAAAAACAATACAGCATCCCTGTTGGAGCTGGAATCCGGCTCCAACGACCCGGTGTCCTATATGCTGACCATTGTGATGCTCAGCCTGATGAGTGGAGAGAGCATTTCCATCCCATTACTATTGTTTAAACAAATTGCCTTTGGTTTGCTGTGCGGTCTGCTGCTGGGTAAAATCTCGGTGTGGGTTCTCAACAACATCTCCATCCGCATGGAGCAGGGGGAGACCATCTTCGTCTTTGCAGTGGCGATTTTAGCCTATGCGCTGGCAGGACAGCTGGAAGGAAACGGCTATTTGAGCGTCTATCTGTGCGGCATCCTGATGGGCAACAGTTATCTGCCCAAAAAGAGGGATTTGGTCCGCTTTTTCGATGTCATCACCAATGTGGCGCAGATGATGATTTTCTTCCTGCTGGGATTGCTGGTCACACCGGTCGAGCTGCCGCAGGTGCTGCTGCCTTCGCTGTTGATTATGGTGTTTATGACCTTTATCGGCAGACCGATTGCGGTGGGGACCATCCTGCTTCCCTTTAAGACCTCGATTTACCAGGTCGGCGTGGTTTCCTGGGCGGGTCTGCGCGGCGTGGCATCCATCGTCTTTGCCATCTATGCAGTGCTGTCGGGTGTGCCGATGAAGTATAACCTTTTTAACCTGGTGTTCTGCATCGTCCTGCTCTCGCTGGCGTTTCAAGGCGCACTGCTGCCTGCTGTCTGCCGCAAACTGAAGATGATTGACCGCAATGCCGATGTCCTGCGCACCTTCAACGACTATCGGGAGGTAAATGACGTCAGCTTTGTCAAGATACCGGTGGGAGAGGACCACCCCTGGAGCAACGGCAAGGTCAGCCAGCTGCCGTTGCCCAAGGATTTTCTGATTGTGCTGGTGATGCGCAAAGAGGAGAAGATTGTTCCCAACGGGGATACTGTCATCCTGCCGGGCGACCTGCTGGTGATTGCAGCCCGAGCCTTTGAGGACCGGGAAAACCTGACTCTGCGGGAAATCACGGTGGACAAAAACCACCGCTGCAAAGGCAAGACGCTGGAACAGGTGGAGATTCCGCAGGGAATGCTGATTATCATGGTGCAGCGCGGCGGACAGACCATCATCCCGCGGGGAGATACCCTGATTGAAGAGGGAGATATGCTGGTAGCGGCGCAATTTTAGCCGGTTTTGGCGCAGAAACGTCTTTATGGCTTGACCGGACTTGTGCGGCTATGCTATACTCTATGCAAACGACTTTGGAATGGAGAATGAAGCGATGATTACAGTCAACAACGTCAGTCTGGATTTCAGCGGACAAAAGCTGTTTTCCGACGTCAACCTTTTGTTCAATGCCGGCGAGTGCTACGGCGTTATCGGTGCAAACGGCGCCGGTAAATCCACCTTTTTAAAGATTCTGTCCGGCGAGCTGGAGCCGACCACCGGCTCGGTCGAAATCCCGGACGGGGAGCGTATGTCCGTCCTCAAGCAAGACCATTTTGCTTATGACGCTTTCTCGGTGCTGGACACCATCATCCAGGGCAACCCGCGCCTGTATGAAATCATGCAGCAGAAGGATGCGCTGTACAACAAAGAAGATTTCACCGAGGAGGACGGCGAGCTGGCAGCAGCGCTGGAAGCGGAATTTTCCGAACTGGGCGGCTGGGAAGTAGAAACCGAAATCAGCAAGCTGCTCAAGGGTCTGGGATTGGACCAGAACCTTTTGTATGAGCAGATGTCGGCAATGGGCGACAAGGAGAAGGTCAAGATTTTGCTGGCGCAGGCGCTGTTCGGTCAGCCGGAAATCATCCTGCTCGACGAGCCGACCAACCATCTGGATATGGCATCCATCAGCTGGCTGGAGGATTTTCTGATGGACTATGTCGGCACCGTTATCATCGTATCCCACGACCGCCATTTCCTCAACAACGTCTGCACCCACATCGTCGACATCGACTACAACAAAATCAAAATGTATGTGGGCAACTACGATTTCTGGTATGAGTCCAGCCGCCTGATGCAGCGAATGATTGCCGACCAGAAACGCAAAGCCGATGAAAAGATTAAAGAGCTGCAAAACTTTATTGCACGCTTTGCTGCAAATAAATCCAAATCCAAGCAGGCAACCTCCCGCCGCAAGCTGATTGATAAACTGACGGTAGAGGAGCTGCCGGCATCCTCTCGTAAATATCCTTATGTGGGCTTTACCATGGACCGAGAAATCGGCAAGGATGTCCTGACGGTGGACCGCATCAGCAAAACGGTGGACGGTGTCAAGGTACTCAACGACATCTCCTTTACTGTGTCCAAGGGTGATAAGATTGCCTTCATCGGTGACAACGAGATTGCACAGACCACCCTGATGCAGATTCTTGCCGAGGAGATAGAACCGGACGAGGGCTCCATCAAATGGGGTGTCAGCACCTCCCGTTCCTATTTCCCGAAGGATAACTCGGAATATTTTAACGGCTGCGACCTCTCCATCCTGCAATGGCTGTCCCAGTACTCCAAAGACATCACCGAAACCTACCTGCGCGGCTTTTTGGGCAGGATGCTCTTCTCCGGCGACGATGTTTACAAGCCGGTACAGGTGCTGTCGGGAGGAGAAAAGGTTCGTTGTATGCTTTCCAGAATGATGCTCTACGGCTCCAACGTGCTCATCCTCGACCAGCCGACCAACCACCTGGACCTGGAATCCATCACCGCAGTCAACAATGGCTTGGCTGAATTTAAATCCAACGTTTTCTTCACCTCGCACGACCACGAGTTTGTGCAGACGGTTGCAAACCGTATCATCGAGCTGACACCGGACGGCATGATTGACCGCCGCTGCACCTTCGATGAATATTTGGAATGGAAACAGCAGAATCAGAAATAAGCGACCGGTACATTTGCCCTTAGAGGAAATCTATTTTTCCTCTAAGGGCATTTTTAATAGAAAAGCAGGTGATTTTTTGTCTAAAATTTTGAGGCAAGGTTGCAAGTCGTACAAAAGATTCGGTGAACAATAGGAAAAGCTATTGTTTTTCATTTATCAAAGTCGAATAATACGAAGATAGAATCGTGAAAATTTCCGCATAATGATGCGGTTTCCAGAAGGTAAGCATAGGGTAATCGGATGATTTTGGCACCTCTTTCAGATGTGAGCAGGGTATTGATTATTTTTTAAAAATACGTTAAACTATATGATGTTATATATTGTTATAGGAGGCAGAGGGTGAAGCAGAAAGTAAAATACCTCCTGCTGGCACTGGTATCCTGTGCGCTGCTGTGCGGAATTGTTGTTGCAGCAAACCGAAAGGCGCAGGAGTATCAGCTGAGTGTGTCCACCAGCTTCATTATGGATACGGTGATCGAGCAAAAGCTGTACGGTAGAAACTCGCAGCAGGCAGCAGCAGAAATCGAACGCCGTCTGCGGGAGTATGAACAACAGTATTCGATGTATCTTCCCGACAGCCAAATCAGCCGTATCAATGAGCAGGCGGGCAAGGATTACACCGAGGTGAGCCAACAATGCCTTGTACTTTTGCAACAGGCTATTGCAGTCTCCGCCCAGTCCAACGGGCTGTTTGATATTACCATCGCGCCGCTGACCCGACTGTGGGACATCACCGCCGAGCATCCAAGGGTGCCGCAGCCGCAGTTAGTCGAGCAGGCAAAGCAGTTGGTGGATTACTGCGACATTTTAATCGACGGCAACCGGGTGATGCTGCGCAATCCGGGACAGGCAATCGACCTGGGAGCGGTGGCAAAGGGCGCTGCCTGCACCATCATCCGCCAGGTGGCACAGGAATATGAAATCAAGACTGGCTATGTGTCGGTAGGAGGCAACCTGATTGTTTTGGGCAAGGACCCACAGGGGGAGGATTTCCGTTTTGCTATCCGTGACCCGCAGGGGGAAGCCTCGGAATACATCGCGACCCTTTCGTTGACCGGCAGCACCATGGCGACCACCGGTGCTTATGAACGCTGGTTTGAGCAGGATGGAAAACGCTACCACCACATCATCGACCCGCGCACCGGCTATCCGGCAGAATCGGATTTGCTGAGTGTCTCGGTCATCTCGGAGGACGGGATGCTGGCAGATTGTATGTCCACGGCGCTGTTTATCGAAGGAAAACAGGCAGCTCTGCAACGGATGCAGGAGGAAGCATACCAGCTGGTCATCGTTGATACCGACGGAAATATCTACTATTCTCCTTCGCTGGAGGGCAATATCCAGCTAAATACCGACAACCAACGGGACTATCACTGGAACTAATGGGAAAGGTGGCAGGAACAATGAACAAGACCGCTGCAAAGGTCAGCCTGATGGGACTGCTGTTTGCCTTGGCAATGACCTTTTCCTATCTGGAAAGTATGATTGTGATTCCCGGGATGCCGCCGGGCATCCGCTTGGGACTTTCCAATCTGGTGACCATGTACTGTGTGTTTTTCCTGGGGAAGGCGGCGGGCTACACGATGGCAGCGTTAAAATCGCTGTTCGTTCTGCTGACGCGCGGCGCAGTCGCCGGAATGTTGAGCCTGTGCGGCGGATTGCTGTCGGTGACCGCCATTTTACTGGCAGACTTTCTGTCCAAAAAACAGCTGCACTACCTTTCGCTGAGCGTGGTAGGAGCGGTGTTTCATAATATCGGTCAGCTGATTGCCGCCCGATTTTTGGTCAATGTTTTTTTATACTATTATATACCGGTGCTCATCCTTGCCGGATTGCTGGTGGGGATCATGACCGGAAAACTATTCACCTGGATAATACCCTATCTTCCCGAACGCTATCGCGGCGGGCTGCACAGCGGCAGAAAAGAGTAAGGGATTATTATACTGATACACAGGGCGTTCCGGCGCAAAGGGACGACCTGCTGTCTGTCTGGAAGGATTCAGGCAAATTATAGAAATGGGGGCTAAAATCGTGTCGAACAATGGTAACAAGACATTGCCGGGTGTGCACGTGCCGCACCACAAGAACACCAATGACAGTGTTCCGCAGGCTATGCCGGTTCCGGCCAAGGTGTACATCTCCCTGCATATGCACATGGGCGCACCTTGCAATCCTCTGGTAAAGAAAGGGGACTATGTAAAGGTAGGTCAGCTGATTGGTTCTTCGGATGCGTTTATGAGCGCAAGAACCCACTCGAGCGTATCGGGTACCGTAGAAGCCATCACCACCATGACCACCAGCATCGGTAATGTCGATCAGGTAGTCGTCATCGCTACCGATGGCAAGCAGGAGGTATCCGAAGAGGTACAGCCGCCGGTCGTCAACAACTACCAGGAATTTTTGGAGGCGCTCAAGTGCTCCGGTCTGGTTGGCCTGGGCGGTGCGGGTTTCCCGGCTCATGTCAAGTTTAACCTCAAGGACCTGAATGCAGTGGATACCCTGATCATCAACGCCGCCGAGTGTGAGCCGTACATCACCACCGACCTGCGTACCATTCTGGACAAGTCGGATATGCTGCTCAAGGGTATCAAGGCTGTACAGAAATATATGGAGATCGGCAAGGTCTATATCGGCATCGAGGACAACAAGCCACAGGCAATCGAAAAGCTGCGCAAGGAATACGGCAGTGACTCGAGCATCGAAGTGGTTGCACTCAAAGCGCTGTATCCAAAGGGCGCTGAAAAGGTCATTGCTTATGAAACCTGCGGACGGGTCATCAAGGAAGGTCAGCTTCCATTCCAGGCAGGCGTCATCGTCAGCAACGTCACCTCGATGGCATTTATCGGCGAATATCTGACCACCGGTATGCCGCTGATTACCAAGACCCTGACCATCGACGGTTCTGCTATCCGCGAACCAAAGAACGTCATCGCTCCAATCGGCGCTCCGTTTAAGGACATCGTCGATTTCTGCGGCGGCTTTACCGAGGAACCTGCCAAGCTGCTGATGGGTGGTCCAATGATGGGTACCCCGCTGTTTGACGTCAACTACCCGCTGGTCAAAAACAATAACGCGCTGCTTGCCTTTGCAAAAGCGGATGTTCCACATTACGAGGAAACCGCCTGCATCCGCTGCGGTCGCTGCGTAAGAGCCTGCCCGATGGGTCTGATGCCTTCGCTGATCGAAACCGCTTTCAAGATGAAGGACGTCGACGAGCTCAAAGCGCTCAAGGTCAACCTCTGCATCGAGTGCGGCTGCTGCTCGTATGTATGTCCGGCAAAACGCCAGCTTGTCGTTACAAACAAATTGTCCAAGCGTCTGATCGCTCCAAAAAAATAGGTTGAGGTGAATTGTTTTGAGTAACAAATTGATCGTATCTCCATCGCCGCACATCCGGGACAATGCGACGACCAGCACGATTATGAGGGACGTCCTCATCGGTCTGGCACCGGCTATGATTGCGGCAGTTGTGATCTTTGGATTTAGAGCACTGCTGATGACAGCTGTCTGTGTGGCGGCGTGCATCATTTTCGAATATGGCACCGAGCGCATCCTGGGCAGAGAGAACACTATCTCCGACCTGAGCGCAGTGGTGACCGGCGTCATCCTTTCCTTTAACCTGCCGGTTCAGCTGCCGCTGTGGATGGCAGTGGTCGGCTGCTTCTTTGCAATCGTCATTGTCAAGCAGCTGTTCGGCGGCATCGGCAACAACTTTGCAAACCCTGCCATCGCAGCCAGAATCTTCCTGCTGCTTTCCTTCTCTCAGCCGATGACCACCTGGCTTCAGGTAGAGGGTGGAAGAGCGGTACAGGGCGTGTACGGTGCAACTCCTCTGGCGCTGATTTCTGCCGGTGACACCGCCAACCTGCCCAGCGTGATGGAGATGCTGTTGGGTACCCGCGGCGGCTGTATGGGTGAGACCTGCGCCATCGCACTGATTCTCGGCGGCGTTTACATGATTTGGAAAAAGGTCATCACACCGACCATTCCTCTGGCATTCATCGGCGGCGTATTCGTTCTTTCGCTGCTGTTCGGTGTAAACCCTGTTTATGAGCTGCTGGGCGGCGGTCTGATGCTGGGTGCCTTCTTTATGGCAACCGACTACACCACCTCTCCAATTACCGAGAAGGGCAAAATCATCTTTGGTCTGGGCTGTGCGCTGATCACCATGGTCATCCGTGTGTTCGGCTCTTACCCGGAAGGCGTTTCCTACTCCATCCTTCTGATGAACATCATCACTCCTCACATCAACAGAATGGTTCGCAATAAAGCGTTTGGAGGTGTGCAGCAGTAATGAATGCAATGAACGAATTTGTAAAACCGACCTTAGTCCTGGCAATCATCTGCCTGGTGATCACAGCGCTGCTTTCGGTCAGCCATGAGATCACCCAGCCAATCATCCAGGAAAATGAGCGCAAAACAGCAGAGCTTGCCCGTGCGGAAGTTCTGGCAGAAGCAGATTCTTTTGAACAGCTGACCGGAGAATTCCCGGAAGGGGTACAGGAGGTTTATGCTGCTGCCAACGGTGTGGGCTACACCGTCACCATCACCTCCAAAGGCTATGCCAGTGACCCGCTGAAGGTCATGGTCGGCATCAAAGAGGACGGCACCATCGAAAAGGTCAAGGTGCTGGCAAACAACGAAACCCCTGGTCTGGGCTCCAAGGTTTCCAATGACGAATTTGTAAACCAGTTTAATGGAATGGGCAGCTCGATGGACGGCTTTGAGGCAATCGGCGGAGCAACTCTCTCCTCCAATGCAATGCGCCGTGCAGTCGAGACCTCCTTCCAGGTCTATGAAATGGTGAAAGGGGAATAAGGGAAGATGGAAAAATCGAATCTTCAGATCCTGACAAACGGCATCATCAAGGAAAACCCTGTTCTGGTGCTGGTTTTGGGTACCTGTCCGACCATGGCTGTCACCACAATGGCAAAAAATGGTATCGGCATGGGTCTGGCAGCAACCTTTGTTCTGCTGGGCTCCAACATTGTTATCTCTCTGTTAAAAAAGGTTATCCCGGATAAAGTGCGTATTCCATGTTACATTGTTGTCATCGCAGGCTTTGTTACTCTGTTGAGTGCTCTGTTGCAGGCGTATGCGACCGACATCTATAACGCGTTGGGTATTTTTCTGCCGTTGATTGTAGTAAACTGTATCATCCTGGGTCGTGCCGAGATGTTTGCAAGCAAAAACAGCGTGCTCAAATCGGCACTGGACGGCATCGGTATGGGCATTGGATTTACCTTAGCTCTGCTGATTATCGGCTCCATCCGTGAAATCCTGGGCTCCGGCACCTGGTTCGGTCTGCCGGTTACCATCAACCTGTTTGACCCAATCTCGATCTTTGTTCTGGCTCCCGGCGGCTTTTTGGTATTTGGCTGCGTTATTGCACTGCTCAATAAGCTGACCAACGGCAAGGGCGTCAAGAGAAAGAGCTTTGACTGTGCGTCCTGTCCAAATGCTTCCGGCTGCTCCAATGCAGGGAAGGGAGGATGTGAATAATGGAACTGTTTATGAATCTGATGTACATTCTGGTCACCTCCGTTCTGGTAGAGAACGTGGTACTGGCAAAGTTTTTGGGCTGCTGTCCGTTTTTGGGTGTATCGAAAAAGCTGGATTCGGCAGTTGGCATGAGCTCGGCAGTTATCTTCGTTATGCTGATGGCTACCGCAGTTACCTGGCCAATCTACACCTATCTGCTGGCTCCGCAGGGACTGGATTATTTGCAGACCATCGTCTTCATCCTGGTCATTGCAGCGCTGGTTCAGCTGGTCGAGTTTATCCTGAAAAAATATATGAAACCTCTGTACCGTTCGCTGGGTGTTTACCTGCCGCTGATTACCACCAACTGTGCAGTGTTGGGTTGTACCCTTTTGAACATCGAAAATCACTACGGCTTTGTTGAATCCCTCATCAACGCACTGGGCAGCGGTCTTGGTTTTATGCTGGCAATGGTGCTGTTTGCCGGTGTCAGAAGCAAGATGGAAACAGTAGAATTTCCAAAGAGCTTCCAGGGCATTCCGATCACACTGATTGCGGCTTCTATCGTGTCGATGTCCTTTATGGGATTTGCAAGCGTAGCAGATGGTATTTTTAAATAACGAGAAGGGGACGAGAATATGATGCAAACAATTTTAGTGCCTGTCCTCATCGTTACAGGAACAGGTTTGATTGCGGGACTTTTGCTGAGCGTAGCCTCCAAGTTCTTCGCAGTAAAGGTGGACGAAAGAGTAACACAGCTCAGAGAGCAGCTGCCGGGCGCCAACTGTGGTGCTTGCGGCTGTGCAGGCTGTGACGAATACGCTTCCAAGATGGCAGCAGGTGAGGCAGAGCCAAACCTGTGTCCGGTCGGTGGTGCAGCGGTTGCAGCCAAACTGGGTGAAATCCTGGGTGTATCGGTCGGCAGCATCGAGCCAAAACGCGCGGTTGTCAAATGCCGCGGTCATCTGCAGACCAGCGAGTATATCATGGATTATGATGGTCCAAAGACCTGTCAGGCTGCCAAACTGCTGTATGACGGCAGAACCAGCTGTAATTTTGCCTGCCTGGGTTATGGTGACTGTACCAGAGCCTGTGAATATGATGCTATCCATATCGTAGACCACATTGCAAAGGTCAACGAGGATCTGTGCATTGGATGCAGCGCCTGTGCAAAGGTTTGTCCGAACTCCATTCTGGAGATTCTGCCAAGAAGCCAGAAGGTTTATGTGACCTGCATGAACCATGAAAAGGGTGCGGACACCAGAAAGGTATGCTCCAACGGCTGTATCGGCTGTAAAAAATGTGAGCGCGTCTGCGAATTTGGCGCAATCACCGTCGAGAACAACTGTGCGCACATCGACCCGGAAAAATGTACCAACTGCGGCAAGTGCGCAGAGGGCTGTCCGGTTCATTGTATCCACCTCGAAAATTTATAAGAAAACAAAGAAAAAAGGACCTTTTGGGGTCCTTTTTTCTTTGTTTTGAGAAAATTCCACAAAAAAAGGCTTGCAAGTAAAAAAGATTATGCTATACTTGAGTAGGGAACACAGCCATTCTAAAGGCTGTTCTTTGAACAGACTTGGTGAATTTCAAAAGTGTTTCCTTTACGCAGAGAAATGGAGGAAATGGAAAATGACCGTAAACGAAAAGATTGCAAAGATTCGGGAACGGATGACGGAAAATCATATCGACGCTGTCATCGTTCCAAGTGCAGACCCGCACATGAGTGAATATTACTCGGAACACTGGAAGACCCGCGCATGGCTTTCCGGTTTCACCGGTTCTGCCGGCAGCTTTGTTATCACCCAGTCGGTCGCCGGTCTGTGGACCGACGGCAGATATTATGTTCAAGCCGAAAAACAGCTCTCCGGCAGCGAGGGCGTCCTCTTTAAAATGAACGAGCCGGAAACTCCCAAGATTCATGAATATCTTGCAAAAGAGCTGCCGGAAAATGCAGTGGTCGGAATCAATGGTCAGCTCTTCTCGGTGGCTTATGTCAAAGAGATGCAGAAGACTTTTAAAAAGAAAAATATTCAGATTGACAATCAGGTAGACTACGCCAACGACCTGTGGGAAGACCGTCCTGCTGAAAGCGCGACCGCAGTGTACAACCTGCCGGTAAAATACGCCGGAAAATCTGCACAGCAGAAGATTGAAGAGCTGCGCGGCAAGTTGGAAGCAGCAGGAGCAGAGGCAATCTTTGTCAACGCACTCGACGGCATTGCATGGCTGTACAACATCCGCGCCAATGATGTTGCCTGCACTCCGGTAGCAGTCGCTTACGCTTATGTTTCCAAAGAAAACGCCATCCTCTTCACCAATACCGCAAGGGTAGACGCAGATGTTCTGCGGGTACTTTCGGAAAATGGCATTACCATGCGTCCATACGAGGATGTATTTGAATATGCAGCCAACATCAAACACCAGCAGGTTGTTCTGTGTGACGAAAGGGAGCTGAACTTCAGCCTGTACCACACATTAACAAACAACAGCAATCTGACTCTGCTGGAAGGCGATGACCCAATCAAACTGATGAAAGCGATTAAGAACGAGGTCGAAACCAAGAACACCTATGAGGCTTATCTGCAGGACGGTATTGCAGAAGCAGAATTTTACGGCTGGCTGTTTGAAGCACTGGAAAAGGGCGAGACCATCACCGAGTACCAGGCTTCCCAAAAGCTCTACTCCTTCCGTGAGCAGAGAGAAAACTTCAAGGGAGACAGCTTTACTGCCATCCTTGCTTACCGTGATAACGCTGCTATGATGCACTATGCACCAAAAGCAGAGGGCTCTGCCGTTATCAAACCGGAGCATTTCCTGCTCAACGACAGCGGCGGTCAGTACTTTACCGGTACCACCGATACCACCAGAACCTTTGCAATGGGCGAGCTGACCGACGAGGAACGCCGCGATTACACCATTGTACTCAAGAGCGTGATTGCAATGAGCACCGCTGTCTTTAAAGAAGGAATGACCGGTTATGGTCTGGACATCCTGTGCCGTGAAGGTCTGTGGAAGTACGGTCTGGACTACCGCTGTGGCACCGGTCACGGCGTCGGCTATATGCTCAACGTCCATGAAGGTCCACAGAGTTTGGGCGACCGCACAACCAAGCTCCAGCCGGGTATGGTTCTGACCATCGAGCCGGGTATCTACACCGAAGGAAGCCACGGCATCCGTACCGAAAACACCGCAGTGGTTGCAATGGGTGAAAAGACCGAGTACGGTCAGTTCTACCATTTTGAAACCTTTACCGTTGTTCCGATTGACACCACCCCGCTGAAGCTGGAAATGATGACCAACGAGGAAATCGAGTGGCTCAATGCTTTCAACCAGCATGCATACCAGACGGTTGCACCACATGTCAGCCCAAGAGCAGAACAGTGGCTGAAGAAAGCAACTGCTCCAATCAGCAAATAGTCCTGACTCCATCGTTTTCAGTCAGACCCTTTCGGAAAAGGAAGGGTCTGACTTTTTCTATGGAAGGACAGTCAGGATATGGGAAAAGATGCGCGAAAATAAATAGTAAAGTTGCACAAATGACAATCCAATGCGAGCTATGATATAATATAGAATAGGGAAAATAAAAAGCATGATACTTTTGATAGCAGATGCTTTCATCTCGATGGGATTCTAAACGGGAACAAAGAAAAAGATGAGAGAAAATTTGAACGAAATTTTGAGCAAAATGACAAATATTGCACTTGAATTTTGACAAAGTATTTAAAAAAATGATTTGATGTGGTATAATTACTAACGAAAATTGAAAGATTGTTATTTTAATATATTTTTGGAGGGAAAATTCATCGAACAGGTATTGCAGATTGAAAAAATAGAACAGGTTCTGATCCTGTTTGGAAATGCGGACCAGAACGCAAAAATTATTGAAGAGCATTTTGGCGTGCATCTTGTCTGCCGCGGCACCGAGGTGAAAATCACCGGCGAAAGCGAGGCGGTTTCCAAAGCGCAGCGCACAGTGGACACCCTGCTTGCGATGATTGCAAAGGACGGGACCCTGTCGGAACAGAATGTCCGCTATGTGATTACATTGGTGGAACAGGGCAGCGAGCAGAGCATGGTGCAGATGAACAACAGCTGCATCGCGGTGACGGTCAAGGGCAAGCCGGTCAAGCCCAAAACGCTGGGACAGAAAAAATACACCGATGCAATCCAGAACAACACCATCACCTTCGGCATCGGACCTGCCGGCACCGGAAAGACCTATCTGGCAGTAGCAATGGCGGTGCGTGCCTTCCGTGATGAGCAGGTCAGCCGCATCATCCTCACCCGTCCGGCGGTGGAAGCAGGGGAAAAACTGGGCTTTCTGCCGGGAGATTTGCAGGACAAGGTGGATCCATATCTGCGCCCATTGTACGATGCGATGTTTGACATGATGGGCCCGGAAAATTTTCAACGGAACATGGAAAAGGGCTGCATCGAGGTGGCACCGCTGGCATATATGCGCGGTCGAACACTGGACGATTCTTTTATCATTCTGGATGAGGCGCAGAACACCACACCGGAGCAGATGAAGATGTTTTTGACCCGATTGGGCTTTAACTCAAAGGCAATCGTAACCGGCGACGTCACCCAGATCGACCTGCCCAACGCAGGGCGCTCGGGACTGATTGAAGCGGTGAAGGTGCTGAAGAATATCGACGATATTGCCATCATGCGCCTGACCGAAAAGGACGTTGTCAGACATAAATTGGTGCAGGATATTATTACAGCATATGAAAGGTATCATAATAAGGAGGCTCGCAGATAGAGTATGGATGGAGTAAAAGTTTCAATTTCGAATAAACAGAAGGCAGTTAAAATTCCGACCGGCATCCGCTTGCTGGTCAGACGTTGTTGCAGTGCCGTATTGACCATGGAGGATTTTCAGGGTGCGGCAGAGGTCAGCGTCAGCTTTGTGGACAACGAGCAGATTAAGCAGCTCAACAATGAGTTCCGCGACAAAAACACCGCGACCGATGTTCTTTCCTTCCCGTTGGGAGAAAACGGCGTCTATGATTACAACAATGAAACCGGCGCTTATATGCTGGGCGACATCGTCATCTCGGTGGAACGTGCCATCGAGCAGGCACAGATGTACGGACATTCGCTGCGCAGAGAGATCGGCTTTTTGACAGTACACTCGATGCTGCATCTGTTGGGCTATGACCACGAAGGCAGCAACCTGGAGGCGTTGCGGATGCGTGAGAAGGAAGAGCTGGTACTGACCAAGCTGGGTCTGCAAAGAGATATGAGCTTTGTGGGCGAAGAAGATGTACAGGAGTAATCTTTTTTCGTCCTTTGCAGCGGCAGGCAGCGGGATTTTGCAGGCGATTCGGCAGGAACCACACCTGCGCTTTCACCTGACGGCAGCTGCCTTTGTGCTGTACTTTCAAAGATACTTTGCTTTGGAGCGGTCGGAGCTGGCGCTGCTGATTTTGACCATCGCGTTGGTGATTTCGGCGGAGCTTGTCAACACCGCGATTGAACGAACGGTGGATTTGTGCTGTCCGCAGCGCAATCCACTGGCAAAACTGGCAAAGGATGCGGCAGCAGGAGCGGTGCTGGTTAATGCTATCGCTTCGGTGGGGGTCGGATTGTTTTTGTTTTGGAAACCGCAGGTGCTTCGCCGGTTGATGCAGGAGATTTTCTCCTCGCCCACCCGAACGATTGTGCTGCTGATAGCGGTAGTGTGTGCAGGATGCTTTGTCCTCTTTTTTACCGACCGCGGTACAACCGGAAAGAATAAAGATTGTTGACAACAAACGAAAGGCAGGATATACATGACAAGATCGGCATTTGTTGCCATTGTAGGAAAACCGAATGTGGGTAAATCTTCTTTGCTCAACCTCCTGGTGGGAGAGAAAATCGCCATCATTTCGGATAAGCCGCAGACCACCCGCACCCGCATCACCGGTGTTTTGACACAGGATGAGGTGCAGCTGGTCTTTATCGACACCCCGGGACTGCACAAACCAAAGAACAAGCTGGGCGATTACATGGTCAAGCAGGTGACCGATTCGGTGGGCGACGTGGACTGTGCTGTTTTTGTCACCGACCCGTTTGGCGACATCACCGAGTCGGAGCTTGCTCTGATTGAAAATATTAAGGAACTGCATCTGCCTGCTATTCTGGTCATCAATAAAATCGATGCGCTGGCAAACAAAGAAGATATGGTCAAAAAGATGGTTGCCATCTCCAAGCTGTATGACTTTGAGCAGGTGGTTCCTATCAGTGTCCGTGAGAAGGACGGAACCGATCTGCTGCTTTCGCTGATTCAGCAGCAGGCACAGGAAGGACCACACTTTTTCCCAAATGATACCCTGACCGACCAGCCGGAGAAGGTGATCGTGGCAGAAATCATCCGGGAAAAGGTCCTGCGCAATATGCGCGATGAAATTCCGCACGGAACCGCAGTGGTCATCGAGCGGATGCGGGAGCGGGAAGGCAAGGACATCATGGATATTGATGCCACCATCCTGTGTGAAAAATCCAGCCACAAGGGCATGATCATCGGCAAAAAGGGAGCGATGCTCAAAAAAATCGCCAGCGAGTCCCGCACCGAAATCGAATCCTTCCTGGAAAGCCGGGTCAATTTGCAGTGTTGGGTCAAGATTCGTGAGGATTGGAGAAACAGCGAATTTTCCATCCGCGACCTAGGCTTTAATTAAAATATCCCGACTGCAAAAAGAGAGAAAATCTGGGCATACTGATTTCTGTAAAACAATTTACAGGAGTGGTTGCCATGAGAGAAGACAAAGAACGCCTTGCTGCATGGATGCAGTTTGAACAAAGCGGAACGGTTGCCGATTATCTAAACTACTGCGCACAGATTGACAGAGAAGGGACAGGGACAGATGCTGCTGAAAACGAGCGGACTGGTCATACGGGAGAAGGTCCTGAGCAACGATAACAGGATGCTGACCATCCTGACCGGAGAATATGGCGTCATCAAGGCGTTTATTCGCACTTCGCGCAAGATGCGCAGTTCGTTGGCTGCTGCTATTGACCTGTTTTCCTATTCCGACTTTCTGATTTTTTTTAATAAGGACCAGTACTGTGTCGATGGAGCGGAAACCAACCGGATTTTTTATCATCTGCGGGAGGATTTGGAAAAGACCAGCCTGGCAGCCTATATGGGAGAGCTTGCCGAAACCTTGGTCCCGCAGGGAGAACCGGCGCAGGAATATCTGAGTCTGATGCTCAACTGTTTGCATCTGCTGGAAACCGACCAGCGCACGGTGGACTTTATCAAACCTTTGTTCGAGCTGCGGCTGCTGACGATGGCAGGATATATGCCCGACCTGGTGGGGTGCACCTGCTGCGGGCAGTATCAGGCGGAGCAGTTCTACTTTTCACACTATACTGGCAAGCTGCTTTGTGCAAACTGCTGTGAGCAAGAAAAACCGCAGGGGTATGTCCCATTGACCAAGGACCAGCTGGCAGCCATGCGGCACATTGTGTTTGCGCAGGGAAATCGGGTTTTCCGCTTCAAAATGAGTGAGGCAGGGCTGTACAACCTAGGGATACTCACCGAGGTTTACCTGAACACCCACCTGGACAAACGCTTTCCCTCCCAGGAATTTTATGACAATTTGCGCGCCCAGACCCGCTCGCTGCAACAGTCGCTGATGAAGCCGTTGTTGCAGCGCCCTGTACCACAGGAGTCTGCGGAGCCGCAAACACCACAAGCAATCACAAATGAGGAAGTGAAATAAATGTATCAGGCACAGCGGTATTTTCATACGCTGGAGCTGGACAAGGTGCTGGCAAAGCTGGCAGACCAAGCCAACTGCGATGACAGCAAACGCATGGCTCTGTCGCTGACACCGTCCGACGATTTTTCCACCGTCCAGCTTTTGATGAAAAAGACCTCCGATGCTTATATGCTCAGCGCAAGATACACCTCGCCGTCTTTACATAAACTGAAGAACTGCGAGATGGCACTGCGCAAGGCAGAAAAAGGCTCCAACCTTTCGCTGCGGGAACTGATGGATGTTTCATCGGTGCTGCACAACATCCGCTCGGTCAAGGATTGGAGAAAACGCTGCGAGGGCGAAAGTACCTCGCTGGACCCTCTGTTTGAGGTGCTGACCCCGAACAGAGAGCTGGAAAACACGATAGACAACGCGGTTCTGTCGGAGGAAGAGCTGGCAGACAGCGCCAGCGCCGAACTGGCAAGCCTGCGAAGAAAGATCAATCAGGCAAAGCTGCGGGTGCGGGAACGGTTGGACCAGCTGATCAAATCCCCGACCCAGAGCAAATATTTGCAGGAAGCGCTGGTTACCCAGCGTGACGGAAGATTCGTTGTACCGGTCAAGAGCGAATACCGCTCGGAAATCAAAGGTCTGGTACACGATACCTCCTCAAGCGGCGCGACCCTCTTCATCGAGCCGATGGCAGTCGTTGAGGCAAACAATGAGATTCGGGTGCTTCAGGCAAAGGAAAAGCAGGAAGTGGACCGCATCATCATGGAGCTTTCGGTCAAGGTGGGCGAGTTTGCCGAGTCGATTATTTACAGCTATCGCTCGCTGGTCGAAATCGACCTGTATTTTGCAAAGGCATCCCTGGCTTATAAGATGAAGGCAACGGTGCCGAACATCCTGCAAACCGGCGAGATCGACTTAAAACGCGCCCGTCATCCGTTGATCGACCCGGAGAAGGTGGTCCCGATCGACGTCAATCTGGGCAAGGATTTTAATACCTTGGTCATCACCGGTCCAAACACCGGCGGTAAAACCGTTACCTTAAAAACAATGGGTCTGCTGACCCTGATGGCGATGTGCGGTTTGATGCTGCCGGTCGCAGAAAACAGCAGCATTTCGGTGTACAAGAAGGTGCTGGTGGACATCGGTGACGAACAGAGCATCGAGCAAAGCCTGTCCACCTTCTCGGCGCACATGACCAATATCGTTTCCATCATCGAGGAAGCCGATTCGGACAGCCTGGTGCTGATCGACGAATTGGGTTCGGGTACCGACCCGGTCGAAGGCGCTGCTTTGGCAATCTCCATCATGGAGCGCCTTGCCATGTACGGCGCCAAGGTGGGTGCGACCACCCATTATGCGGAAATCAAGGAATATGCTCTGCAAACACCGGGCGTCTGCAACGCAAGCTGCGAGTTCGATGTGGAAACCCTCAAGCCGACCTACCGTCTGCTGATTGGAATTCCCGGCAAATCCAACGCATTTGCCATCAGCCAGCGGTTGGGACTGCCGGAGGAAATCATCGAAGCGGCAAAACGCAACATCTCTGCGGAAAAGACCCGCTTTGAAGATGTCCTTTCTCAGCTGGACCAGACCCGACAGGAGCTGGAAAAGGAGAAGGAAGAGGTCGACCGCCTGCGTGCAGAGCAGCTGGAATCCAAGAGAAATCTGGAGCAGTTTAAGCAAAAGACCTACAAACAGATGGACCGCGAGCTGCAAAACGCACAGGAAAAAGCAAACCGTATCGTTTCCTCGGTAAAAGCAGAGTCGGAAAAGCTGCTGCAGGAGCTGGATGACATCCGCCGCCAGAAGGAAAGCGAGGAATTTTCCAGGCTGGTGCAGGGTGCAAAATCCTCCTACCGATCCAATATCAACCGTCTGGAGGACACTGCCAACCCGGTCATCGGCAGGGTGAAGGAGGAATACACCCCTCCGCGTCCGTTTAAAAAAGGCGATTTGGTGCTGATTACCCAGCTCAATGAGGAAGGCGTCCTGCTTTCCGACCCGGACAATGCCGGAAATGTGCAGGTGCAAGCGGGCATCATCAAGACCAAGGTGCCGGTGAGCGACCTGCGGCTGGTGGATAAAAAGCGCCGTCGCCAGCTGAATCGAATGGAAAAGAAGAGTAACGGCGGCGGGGTGACCCGCACGCTGACCGATAAATCTCAGCGCAGCGCAAGCAGCGAAATCGACCTGCGCGGACAGACGATCGAAGAAGGCATCATGATGGTTGATCAGTATATCGACAGCTGCCTGCTGATGGGAATTAAAACCATCACCATTATCCACGGTAAAGGGACCGGAGCTTTGCGAAATGCAATCCAGCAACATTTAAAAAATCATAAGGCTGTTCGTTCCTTCCGCCTGGGAGTTTATGGCGAGGGAGAAAACGGAGTCACCATAGCGGAGCTTAAATAGTTTGATTTGAGCAGGTGTATTTTGTTGTGAGGAGGGTACAGCTTTGAACTGGTCAAAATATATTTCCTGTGAACATCTCGGTCGAAAGATACAGTTTTTAGGTCCGGTCCCATCGACAAAGGAGGCTTACCGGACGGCTTTGCGCATCGCCTGGCCGTCTGCCACCGAAACGGTGCTGGTCAGTCTGGTATCCTCGGTGGATGTCATGATGGTCGGTGGTCTGGGGCATCAGGCGATTGCTGCCGTAGGCTTGACCAATCAGCCGAAGTTTTTGCTGCTGGCGCTGATCAATTCCCTCAACGTAGGTGTTACTACTGTTGTGGCTCGTCGTAGAGGGCAGGAGAACAGGGAGGGAGCGCAGAAATGTCTGCGTTCGGCTCTGATGATTTCCGCTTGTCTGTCGCTGGTGCTGTCGCTGATTGGCTACACCTTTGCCGAACCCATCATGGCGTTTTCCGGCGCACAGGCAGACTCGATGGAGTATGCAGTCGAATACTTCCGCATCATTATGATTGGATTTATGCCGATGTGCGTGGGACTGACGGTCAATGCCGCCCAGCGAGGGGTGGGAAATACCCGCATTGCGATGACCACCAACCTGACCTCCAACTTTATCAATTTGATTTTTAACTATCTTTTGATTCAGGGAAATTTAGGCTTTCCAAGACTGGAAGTCAAGGGTGCGGCGATTGCCACGATTCTGGGAAGTACAGTGGCTTGCCTGCTTTCCATCCGTTCGTTGCTGCCGCATGATACATATCTTCATCTGAATCTGCGCTCCGGCTGGAAACCGGACAAGGAAAGCCTGCGCAGCATCTGGGGAATTTCTTACAGTGCGCTGATCGAGCAGGTCTTTATGCGCATCGGATTTTTCACCTACGTCAAAATCGTTGCCAACTTGGGCACGATGGCGTTTGCGACCCACCAGATCTGCATGAACATCATCAACCTCTCCTTTGCGTTTGGAGATGGGTTCAGCATTGCGATTGCATCACTGGTCGGTCAGTCGATGGGAGCCAAACGTCCCGATATGGCAAAGCTGTATGTCAAGGTCAACAAGGTCCTGTTGTATGGCATTTCGGGAGCCTTGGCAATCTTTTTTGTGGTTTTCCGCTATCAGTTGGTCGGCTTGTTCACCAACGAGCCGCAAATTATCCGGCAGGCAGGGCAGCTGATGCTGATTATTGCAGCGACCACCGTCATTCAGACCTCGGCGCTTTCCTACACCGGCTGTCTGCGCGGAGCAGGGGATGCAAAATATATTGCGGTCACTGCCTTTATCAGCATTGCCATCATCCGTCCAATCAGCGCATGGCTGCTGTGTTATCCGGTCGGACTGGGACTGGTCGGCGCGTGGTTCTCGCTGTTCATCGACCAGTGTATGCGCTGCTTGCTCAACGGAATGCGTTTCCGCACCGGGAAATGGGCGCGCATCGAGGTTTAAGCAGGTTTAGCGTGTATTGGGTGCAAATGCCAACTCGCAATCGGTTTTTGAAAACTTTTTCACTTGCAAAAAGTTTTCAAGCTTTCCAAAATGCGCTGAAACGATAAGGTTCCGCCCGCTGCGGCGTGCGCCAAAGGCTTTGCCCTCTGGACACCACCACCTTTTAAAAAAGGTGGACGAAAATTTTGACTTAATACGCAGAGCGAGTGTGGTAACGAAAGCGTTGCCGTGTGTTAAAACTGCTGTTTTGTACAAAACCAAGGCGCGAAACAGTGTCCAACTTCAAGCTGGTGGACGAAAATTTTATTTTTCTCAATCCACCCGTCTTTGCGCCGTAGGCGAACTGTGTCCAGCTTCAAGCCGGACGAAAATTTGAATTTACCGGAGCAATTCCGATAAATGAATAAAAAATCAGGGAGGTATCAGTCATGGATGTTTTTCAGGTAGCAGAATACAAGGAATATCTTTTTGACACCGTAAAAAAAATCTTTGGCATCGATAGTCCAAGCGGCTATTATCACGCAGTAGTAAAGGAAGTAGAGAAGATCGCAACCGAGCTGGGTTACCAGTTTGAGCAGATCGAAAAAGGCTGCGGCATCATCACCATCGAAGGTGAGGACAACAGCAGAACCGTTATGATGTCCGCTCATGTGGATACACTCGGTCTGATGGTTCGTTCCATCACAGCAGACGGCAACCTCAAATTCACCAAAATCGGTGGTCCAATTATGCCGACCCTCGACGGTGAATACTGCCGCATCCACACCAGAGATGGCAGAGTTTACACCGGCACCATCCTGTGCGAAAGCGCAGCTGTACACGTTCATCCAGATGCAGCCAGCAGAACCAGAGAAGAGGATAGCATGATCGTTCGCATCGACGAACAGGTTCACAGCAAAGAGGACGTTCTCAATCTGGGCATCCAGGTGGGCGACTACATCTGCTATGATCCAAAGACAGTTGTCACCGAAAGCGGCTTCCTCAAATCCCGTTTCATCGACGACAAGGGCAGCGTTGCTTGTCTGCTGACCGTTTTGAAGATGATGAAGGATAAAGGTCTGAAACCACAGTACAAAACCAAATTCTTTATCTCTGTCTTTGAAGAGGTTGGTCACGGCGCATCCTATGTTCCATCCGATGTCCGCGAAGTAATTGCCGTTGACATGGGCTGCATTGGTCTGGATCTGACCTGCACCGAGTATGATGTATCCATCTGTGCAAAAGACTCCGGTGGTCCATACGATTACCTGATGACCAGCAAGCTCATCGAGCTGGCAAAAGAAAACGGTCTGAAATACGCAGTCGATATTTACCCAAGATACGGCTCGGATGTCGGTGCAACCCTGCATGGCGGCAACAACGTCAAGGGCGCACTGATCGGTCCCGGCGTTCATGCTTCTCATGGTATGGAGCGCACCCATTACTCCGCTTTGGAGAGCACCATCAACCTGATCCTGCTCTACCTGGGCTGCAAGAAGTAATAAAATCAACGCAAGTAAAAAAGTCCATCCCGATAGGGATGGACTTTTTGTTTGAGTTTTGATTTTTAAGGGATACTCTCTACTTGAAATCAATTTTCAAGCTTTCCAAAATGCGCTGAAACGATAAGGTTCCGCCCGCTGCGGCATGCGCCATACACCACCACCTTTTAAAACAGGTGGACGAAAACGTTGGTTTCAAGGTGTCGAGCGAGTGTGATAACGAAAGCGTTGCCGTGTGCTGAAACTGCTGTTTTATATAAAGCCAAAGCGCGAAACTGTGTCCAGCTTCAAGCCGGTAGGAACTGTCTGCTTTGCAGCCAGCGCACTGCCGTGCGGCAGCATCGAAACAGAAGTCAGACCCTAACGATTTTTATATTTTATTTTGTTTGATAAGGTGTTTCGTACTCTGCGGAGTACGACCAAAGGCGTTGTCTCTGGACACCACCACCTTTTAAAACAGGTGGACGAAAACTTTGGTTTCAAAGTGTCGAGCGAGTGTGATAACGAAAGCGATTGCCGTGTGCGGAAGCTGCTGTTTTATATAAAGCCAAAGCGCGAAACTGTGTCCAGCTTCAAGCTGGTTAGATGTGGTTCATCAAGTAGATTTTGACAGCAAGCTCCATGCTCAGCTTTTCTTCGGTGCGGTCTAGGTTCAGCCCCGAAATCTCCTCAATCTTCTTATAGCGGTACTTGATGGTATTGTAATGCAGGTACATGGTGTCCGAAGCCAGCTTGAGGTTCCAGCCGTTCTGCACGATGTTGATGAGCGTTTCCATAAAGTCGGTGTTGTGCAGCTCATCGTGGCGGCAAATCTTGTCGATGTACTCCTTATAAAACTCCCGAACGCTGGCGTTATCCTTGATACCGTCCAGGAATTTATAGATACCAAGCTCGGTATAGACCATGACATTGTCGCGTTTGTAAATCAGGCGGCTGATTTTGACCGCTTTTTGTGCTTCCTGATAGGCAAGATGGCAGCCCATGATGGTATCTTTCGCTTCGGAGACACCGATGGTGACGGTGAAATTGTACTGGGTGCGCAGTTCCTCCCGCAGACTGTTGCAGCAGGCAATCAGACGTTCGGTGATGACGTCATCCGGCTTGTCGTGCTTGATGATGAAAGCGGTGCTGTCGGTAAACTTTGTATACAGTACGCTTTTGAAGAATTTGCGGAAATGCTTGAGCGAATAATCGAATATCTCATCGTTGTGCTTTTCAATATCCTCGCTGTCCTTTTTGTTGCGGATGTTGAGGTACTGAATTTTAAAATCGTCGATGTCAACAATAACGGTGGTATAATATTTTTCACTGAGGTCCCAGCCATAGATTTTGCCGCGTTTGATGACCTCCTGCAAGCTTTTGATGTTGTTAAGGACGATGTCCTGGACAAAGCCGTCGCGGTAACGGGATTCAATCTCCATATTGGAGATGTATTTCTGCGCAATCAGCTTTAAGGCAGTGGAAGCATGGCTGAGAATCATCGTTTCATAGTCGCTCAGTTCCTGACGCTTGTCATCAATAATGACGATGAAGCCGTAGTCCTTATCCTCCAGGGTGACCCGCAGATGGGGATAGAGCAAAGAGAAGCTGTCCTTAAAATCCTCGCACAGGGAAGCATTTTTGGAAGGATAGATTTTATTGAAGGCGACGTCATAAAAGGCAATATTTTGATTGAGCAAGGTAGAAATGGTGTTGACGATGTCCGAGATGCCACCGCCATTGATAACGGTATTGATAAAGGAAGTGCTAATATTTTCGGACAGACGAATTGCAGAGGACTGCACGTCAATCAGCTTTTTGAGAATGGGGTTGATGATGTCGGCAATCGCACAGTTGACCGGCATACTGACGATTGGAAATGCCATTTCGTTGGCAGCAGCGATGACCTCATCGCTCAGCTGTGGCAGGTAAGCGCCCAGCTTTAAAAAGAGGGCACAAGCCTCGGTTTGTGCCAGCTTGCGGACAAAGGATACTAAATCGGGAACATTTTGCTGAAGGATGAAGCCGGAGCTGACCACCAGCTCCCCGGGACGGGTCCATTCCTGCGGGTTGGGGGTATCCATAACGGTCACATTGGATACCTCCTGCGCCAGACCGCGCTTGCCGCAAAGTACACGGTATTCCCGGAACTCTTCCATATTTAAGATTTCACCTACGGTCAATGCCATAAAAAACACCTCTCCATATAAACCGGATAATCTGAGAAACAATTTGATACCATCATTATACACGAAACTATTTGAAAAGTACATATCTAAAAGAAAAAAACTGTTATGTTTTACAAAACAAGCAGAAAACTTGCCTGCATTCTGTACAAAACAGATTTTTCTTTGTCAAAATAAACAAAAGTGCAGTTGACAGCAGCAGAAGTTAGATTTAAAATGAAGATAATACCATCAGAGAAAACAGCGTAACGGATATAGAGGAACGATAAATTCTGCTTATCCGCTGCAAAAATAATCTTTAGGGAGGAAAATTGTGATGAGAAAAAATTTTGGTCCAAAATCCTGGCTGTATCCAATGCCGGTCCTGATCATTGCTACCTATAATGAGGACAAAACTGCCGATGCGATGAATGCTGCATGGGGAGCCATCAGCCAAAGCAACCACATCTCCATCTGCGTCAGCGCCGGACATAAGACAACCCAAAACATCCTTGCCCGCAAAGCCTTCACTATCAGCATGGCGGACGCTGCCCATGTGGTCGCCTGCGACTATGTCGGCGTGGTTTCGGGCAACAACGAGCCAAACAAGATGGAGAAAGCCGGTTTCCATACCACTCCATCCGAGTTTGTGGACGCACCGGTCATCGACGAGCTTCCAATGACTCTTGACTGCCGTCTGGTCAGCTACGATGAAGAAACCGGACGTCTGGTGGGCGAGATTGTCAACGTCAGCGCAAAAGAGGAGGTTTTGTCGGAGAACGGCAAAATCGACCCGCAGAAATGGCAGCCAATCACCTTTGACCCGGTCAACAGCACCTATCTGGTTCTGGGCGAAAAGGTCGGAAATGCCTTCAAGGACGGTATGACCCTCAAGTAGGCTTTTGACAAAATCTACCTTGTTTCTCAGAAATTTTTAAAAAAGAAAAACATATTCCCGCTCTTTGCAGCATACACTAATGCTGCGCTGTATGATGCAGCGCTTGGAACTGAAAAACCACAAAAGTGAGGGAATATGATGAAGAAAGTGACCGAAGCAGCTTTGACCGCAGGGCTGGTGGCTGCCTTGCTTTTGACCGGCTGTGGTGAGAAGCGAGCGACCGATACAAACGACAACCGTCCGGACGTGGTGCAGCAGGGTAAGCAGGCGGGAGAAGATGCCGCCAAAGGTGCGAAGGATCTGCTGGATGACGGAGCCAGTGCTGCCAAAAAGATGATGGAAAATGAACAGGGTATGCTGATGGCAGCCGGCAGCCGAATCCAGGATGTCATCATGGAGCTGGGAGAAACCCTTGGCATCACCATGCCGCAGAAGATGGACCAGGCAAGCCTTCAGGAGGTCTTTGGACTGAATCCTTCCGACATCGAGGAGTATTATGGAGAATATTCCTCGGTGAACACCTCGGCAGACCACATCATTGGTGTCAAGGTGAAGGAGGGCAGGGTAGATGCAGTGCGCTCTGCTCTGGAAAAACGCAAGGAAACGGTGGTCGAAAACTTTAAGGAATATCTGCCGGATCAGTATGACAAGGCACAGGCAGGAAAAATCATTGAAAAGGGCAACTACCTGTTTCTGGTGATTGCTGGAGATTCCACGAAAGGGTATGACCGTGAGATGCAGCGAGCCGAACAGATTATCGACGGATACTTTCAATAGCCTTTTTGCCTTCTGCGGCGAACAGTCGCAGGAGGCTTTTTTTCGGTGATGGATAAAGTGAAAAAGATTTATTTTCCTAAAATAGAAAGAGGTGGGAATAAAACCTGTCGTAAAAGACACTATTGATAAAGAGAGGATGCGTCAACAGAAAAAGTGTGCAGGAACAAAAAAACGACTTGATATTTGGCGCAAAATCTGTTAATTTAATGGGAGGCGCTTTTGTCCCGATTTGGGACTTTGCCTTTTATAAAAATACAAATTTGTTTGGAGGTAGAGATTTTGGTTTTCAGCAGCCTGCTCTTTTTGTTCCGATTTCTTCCCATCACCTTTTTGATTTATTATCTGGTTCCGTTCCGATTCAAGAACACGGTGCTGTTTTTGGCAAGCCTGTTCTTTTATACCTGGGGAGAACCGAAGTTTTTCCCAGTGATGTTGATTTCGATTGGGGTCAACTATGTTGCGGGACTGTTGATGGAGCGCTATGACCAACGCCCGCAGCTGCGCAGGATTTGTTTTTGGCTGGCGTTTGCCATCACCTTGGGCTTCCTGCTCTTCTTTAAATATACCAACTTCTTTGTGGGCAACATCAATGCCCTGTTCGGGACCAGCTTGCCGCTGCTCAGTTCGACGGAATTCCATCTTCCTTTGGGCATCAGCTTCTACACCTTCCAGATTCTGGCGTATACCATTGATGTATACAGACGAAAAATCAAGGTGGAGCACAATCTGATTGATTTTGGTGCGTTCGTTGTCCTGTTCCCGCAGCTGATTGCCGGACCGATCGTTCTGTATCCCGACATCAGCAAGGAGATGAAACACCGCACCATCACACTGGCACAGGTGGAAGAAGGTGTTGGGCTGTTTATCATGGGATTGGGCAGCAAGATTTTGCTGGCGGACACCGTTGGCGCACTTTGGACCGAGGTACAGACCCTGGGCTTTGCCAACGTTTCCACCCCTTTGGCGTGGATGGGCTTGCTGGCTTACACCTTCCAGATTTATTTTGACTTCAGCGGCTATTCGCTGATGGCGATTGGTCTGGGCAGAATGCTGGGCTTCTATTTCCCACAGAACTTTAACTATCCTTACATCTCCAAAAGCATCACCGAATTCTGGCGGCGTTGGCACATCACCCTCAGCTCCTGGTTCCGCGATTATGTTTACATCCCGCTGGGTGGCAACCGTGTCAAGCGCAGCAGACAGTTTTTTAATATCTTTGTGGTATGGTTTTTGACCGGTTTCTGGCATGGCGCCGCATGGAACTTCATCTTCTGGGGACTGTACTTCTTTGTTCTTCTGATGATTGAGAAGAGCTTTCTGCTCAAGCATCTGGAAAAAAGCAGGGTGCTGTCGCACATCTACCTGATTTTTCTGGTCATGCTGGGGTGGGCGCTGTTTGCCATTTCCGATTTGTCCACCCTGGGCGAACTGTTTGGACGCCTGTTCTCCCTCAAGGGCGGCATCGACTGGCTGTACTATCTGCGGGATTACGCAGTGATGTTCCTGCTGTGCATTTTGGCATCTACACCGTTTTTCAAGATTGCAGCGCAGACGGTCGGCAAAAACAAGGTGGTTCGCACCGTCTTTTTGGCAGGGGTACTGCTGGTGTCCATCTCCTTTATGGTCGATTCCACCTACAGCCCATTTTTGTACTTTAACTTTTAAGGAGGATAGCAGATGAAAAAGATATTGCAGTATCCAATCGCTGTCCTGTTTGCTCTTTTTATCAGCGTCTTTTTTCTGGTGGACGTCTTCAACAGCGACCGCGCTTTTTCAGAATTTGAGAACACCTCGCTGGCTCAAAAGCCCGCCTTTTCCTGGAGCAGCTTTGTGGACGGCAGCTTTGGCAGCAAGTATGTCAAATATATCAATGAGCAGTTTTTAGGCAGGGACAACTGGATTAGCATGAAAGCAGTTGCCGATATGGGTCTGGGCAGAATCGAAAGCCACGGGGTCACCTACGGCGACGACCATTACCTGATGGAAAAGCTGGAAATCGTGGAGGACCAAAACTACCCAGCCAATGCCGGCACCAACATCGTTAAACAGACCGCGCTGGACCGCTCCAACGGAATGGTTTCCTCCTTCCTTCAGATGTACGACCAGCCAATCACCTTCTCGCTGGTGCCAAACTCCTATGCGATTTTGGAGGATGAGGTTCCGACCGGATTTCCGGGAGCCGACCAGCAGGCGTATACCCAGCAGATTTACCGGACGCTGAGCGAAGCGGACGACCAGCTGGAGATTGTGGACTTTTCCGATGCACTTTCGCAGCACAAGGATGAGTATATCTACTATCGCACCGACCACCACTGGACCACCCTGGGTGCCTATTATGCCTATGTTGCCTACTGCGAGCAGAAGGGCTTGACGCCGGTTTCGCTGGAGGAACTGAAAGAAAACAAAGTGGAGGATTTTTACGGAACCTTCTATTCCAAAGCTAAGCGCCCATCTCAGCCGGCGGACACCATCACCTGGTATGATGTGGACGTGGACGAGTTTGCCTTTGTTGCCAATTTGCAGCAGGACAAGCAGTTGGCACAGCTGGGCGAGGTGGTGCAGGAGGACGGCTTGGAACTGCTGCGGGTAGACGGCATGATGGACCAGCGCAAATTTGAGGTGCGGGACAAGTACGCTGCCTTTATGTGGGGAAACAGCGGCTATGTCAAAATCAAAAGCAGCCACAACCTGAACCACCAGGAGGGCAAAACCAGCCGCCTGCTGTTGTTCAAGGATTCCTATGCCAACAGCATGATCCCGTATTTGACCTACAACTATGATGAAATCATCGTGGTCGACCTGCGCTATATGGCAAAAAGCACCAAGGAGCTGATGCAGGAGGAGTTTGACGACATCTTTGTGATGTACAATTTCTCCACCTATGTTTCGGGTGCATCCGACCTTGCCAAACTGAAGTTTTAACTGACCTTAAAAGACAGCCTGTGTTTTCAGGCTGTCTTTTTTGTCGTTTTGTCTGAAAATACAACATTTGGACTTCTTTGTCTAAAAGATAACATCGGTGCATATCTTGTGATTGGGTCTTCATCATGCTATAATAAAAATACAATATCTGGTAGTCATGTGGAGATAAAAAATAGACAGGAGGAAAAAGATATGATCCGATTTGCAACAGTTGGGACCGGTTGGATTGTCGGTGAGTTTTTGCGAGGCGCCAAGGAGGTGCCGGAGGTGGAATACGTTGCCTGTTATTCCCGTGGCAGAGAACGGGGAGAGCTGTTTGCCAGAGAATGGGGAGCGCAGAAGGTCTACACCGATTTGGAGCAGATGGCACAGGACGATACAATCGACGCGGTGTACATCGCCAGCCCAAACAGCCTGCACTATGAGCAGAGCAAACTGTTTTTACAGAACGGCAAGCACGTCATCTGTGAAAAGCCTATCACGGTGGAGCCGGAACAGCTGGAAGAATTGCAGCAGCTGGCACAGCAAAAACAGCTGATTTACCTGGAGGCTTTGATTGGGGTCTACCTGCCGCAGATGCAGGTGCTCAAAGGTGCGGTCGAGCGGTTGGGCAGAGTGCATCTGGCAAGATTCGACTTTTCCCAGTATTCCTCCAAATATCCGGCATATCTGCGGGGAGAGGTCCCAAACATCTTTAACCCGAAGATGGCAACCGGCGGTCTGATGGACCTTGGAATCTACTGCCTGTATCCTGCCATCATCCTGTTTGGTGTGCCGGATAAGGTGGATGCGCACGCCCGTTTTCTGGACACCGGAGCAGATGCCAGCGGCTGCGTGACCTTGCAGTATGCAGATAAGACGGTTGTGCTGACCTATTCCAAAACGGCGCAGGGTGTGATTGGCTCGGAAATCCAGGGGGAGGACGGTGTCATCCGAATCCCGCGCATCTCCAATCTGGTCGATATGACCTTCACTCCGCTCAATGGGGAAGAGCGCTTACTGACCGGACCGGAGGAAAAATACCGGCAGATGTCCTACGAGATGGCTTTCTTTAAACGCTTTATTGAGGAGCCAAACCGCTATCGACCATACTATCAGTATGTCAGCAATCTGGCGCTGAATGTCAGTCGCGTGATGAAACAGGCAAGGGAAAAAGCAGGTATTTTTTTCGAATAAGCAGCTGTTTTCCCGGGAAATAGGGTCGTATCGCACTCAAAATATGAAAAATGAACCAAACAGTGCTGTGAAGGTAAGTGACTTTACAGCACTGTTTTTCTTATATTTCTTGTAAAATTAGATATAATCAGAAGTTTTATTCCGTCTTAAGAGCTGACTTAAAAAAGAGGATGAAAATTTTATTTTTCTCAATCTACCCGTCTTTGCACCGTAGGCGAACAGTCTCCGGCTTCAAGCCGGTGCTTTGCAGCCGGCGCACTGCCGTGCGGCAGCATCAAAACAACAGCCAGCCCCTAACGTTTTTATCTTTTGATTTGTTTGAAAAGGTATTTCGCACTCTGCGGAGTACGACCAAAGGCGTTGCCTCTGGACACCACCACCTTTTGCAAAAGGTGGACGAAAACTTTATTTTCAAGATACTGAGCGCGAACACTTCCCGGCTTCCAATCGGCAATGCACCGACCTGCTGTCTGCAACATAGGATAAGGTGGGTGGGAAAGTCCCATCCAAAGGAGGATGAAGAATGAATCAACGTGTATTGGATATATCTGCCTACCAGGGCGAAGTCGATTTTCAGCGGGTCAAACGAGACGGCATCTGGGGTGTGATGCTCAAGGCGACCGAAGGGGAGCGCTACCTCAGTCCTGCCTTTGAGAAAAATTATCAGCAGGCAAAACAAGCCGAGCTGGAGGTTGGAGCCTATCATTATCTAAGAGCCTCTACTGTGCCGGAAGCAGTGGCAGAAGCAAACTTCTTTTTAAGCAAAGTCAAAGAGAAGCAGCTGACCCTGCCGCTGGCAGTGGATATAGAGGCGCCGGAGCAACGGCAGATTGAAGATCTGGCGCCTATCGCCGCAGCCTTTTGTGACACATTGGAAAAGGCAGGTTACTATGCGACCATTTACAGCACGGTGGATTGGTTTAAAACCAAGCTGTCCGCAAAACAGTTGGATCGCTTTGACCGGTGGATTGCAGAGGAGGGAGTCAGCAAGCCAAACTTTGAAAAGCCGTATGGAATGTGGCAGTTTACCTGGAATGCGCAGGTGGACGGAATCAATGGGCGAGCGGATGAAAGCGTGAGCTACCGTGATTACCCGACCATCATCCGTCAAGCAGGACTTAACCACCTGACACCGGAGCTGCCTGCCCGCGCCGTCAGTGTGGAGGAGCTGCGCTCGATGGGCTATCAGGCAGTCAAACTGTAAGCCGGACTTGCAATTTTTTTCGGGATGTCGTATACTGGACGAGAGAAAGCCCGAAGAGGGCTGAATGAAACCCAAAAATCAAAGGATGAAATAAAGAAAAGGAGGAAGATGGATGAGCGTTTGTATCCATCACACCAGTTCGCCGGTCATTTCGCAGGAGGAAAAGCAGCTGCTCAAAGAGATTGCCGGTGCAAACCGCTACCCGGTCTGCCGCTTTGAGCTGCGCAGCAGCCGGGAGGATGAGCTGATCAGCACTGCGCTGGACGCAGTTCATCTGGAACGGCAGGATGAGGAAATGGAGCCGGTGAAGGCACGCGCCCGGCTGCTCAAATCGCTGGAGGAAAAAGGCTTGCTGGTGCTCTACTACGATTTAAAGAGCTATGTCAAAAAGGATTATCAGCCCTACCATGACAGCGACCTGTTCCACCTGCTCGAGCAGCTGGTGGCAGAAGGCAGCCAGCGGGAAGGCTATCTGTTTGACTATGCCTTTGTAAAGAAGGGCATGGCAGTTTTGACCTGTAAAGGAAAATATGCTATCCGCTAGAAAACGGGATAGCAAAAAGGGACACTGTTTTTTTACAGTGTCCCTTTTTTTATGACTGAATTGGCAGAAAAATCGTCCTTGTTTTCTTTGGAAGCAACCTCCTGCTGAATCAGTGATGCTTTGGTATACTGCTCGTTGGTTGAGCGGACAAATTCCTCAAGCGTTTGACCCATCTGATAGGCGGTGCGGTAGATATTGACCGGCTTGACCAATCGGCTGTAATCGGAAGGGTCGAGCAGGTTGCCCGTTTGGACGGTCAGCGACGGGCAGAAGGAAACACCCTGCGAGTAGGTGTTGGCAAGGGTGACCGAATTTTGCGGCACATCCAGCCGTGCAGAAAGGGCATCGGATATTTGCTCGGCAAAGTTTTTGGAAAAGCTGTCGTTGTACTGAATGGAGATGCCCGGTTCATCGGCACAGTGATGGAAGGAGAGAAAGAGGTCGGCTTCGCGGTATTGTGCAAACATGATGCGGTCCAGACCTGCCATCGTTTCATGCCCGGAGCGGGTGAGAAAAACGTTGGCGCCCAAAATACGCAGACGGTCGTACAGTGCGCGTGCCATCAGCAGATTGAGCTGTTCTTCATCGGTGCTCTGGTTGCCCAGCAGGCTGTCGGAGCCGATGTCCTGCCCACCGTGACCGGCATCAATGACGATGTTGAGCCCTTTAAGCGGCTGTTGGGTCTGTTTAGCATCCGAAGAAAGATGGGAGCGGAAATAGACCACGATATTTTCTCCGTTGAAGGTGACCTGATAGCCATAGAAAGGCATCCCCTCTTTTAATGGCAGGGTGACCAGGATGTCGTTTTCCTGCTGCTGTACCTCGATGTCGGAGAAGATGTCGCTGCTTAAATAGTCCAGCTGGCGGTTCATGTTGGTGACGTGGGAGAGCCTGAGCGAAACGGTGCGCTCGTTTGCATCATAGGAAACGGTACAGGGAAGCCCTTTGCCGCCGACAAAGGTGATGTACTCGCCACGGCTGGTGCTTTGAATCACCACATTGGAAATTTTCTTGGAAAGGGTGTAGATGTCGGTCTTACGGGTGAGGATGCGGGCAGCCTTTTTACGAATGCATCCTCCCGAGTACAGGTAGTAGTATTCGTCGGTGGAGGAGGTGACATAGTCCTTTGTACCCTGCGGCAACGCATACAGCAGCTTTTTCTCGGAAGGGTCTGCAAAGACAGCGGTCAACGGGTCGGTGGTTTGGATGGCAAGGTCCTGCTGGCTGCCAATCTGAACCAGCTCACCCAAGGAGGTTTGAAGGCGCAGCTGTCCATTATAAACCATCGAGTAGGAAACCGGACCCAGCCGCGAAATTTGCAGCGTTTCTGCTTCCACCAGCTGTGCAGTGGCAGAAAAGAGTGCAGGATAACCGGGTCGTATGGAAGGGTCCTGCTGGGTTAAGGTGTAAAGGTGTCCGTTGAGCTCTGCGCTGACTTGTGCGCCCGAAGGAGCCATACAGCTCAAAGTGACCGGATTTAAAATGGAGACCGGCTCGTTGTTGGCAGGATATGCCGACTCGGGAATGATTTCGGAGATAGGGGAAAGGGTGTTTTCGGCAGAGGCATCCGCAGAGCGGATGATGCTGACCGAACGAGTGCGGGCATTCTGGGAAAAGACATAGCGATTGGAGCCCATTTTGAGCGGGACCTGGAGCGCAAAGTATCCATCGTCAGAGATTTCACCATATCTGCCGTCGTAATTTTGGTCGTTGAGCAGCAGAGGGATGGTGGGGTCACACCAGCCGGTAATCAGATAGCTGTCTTCGGAGGAGTAGCTCAATTCCTCGGGATTTCCGATGGTCAGGCTGTCCGGCTGCTGCAAGGCGGTATCCAGGTACCAGCCGGAGGTGTTCTGTCGGGTAGACAGAGCATCGGAAAGGGAAGGAGAAAGCTGGATGCTGCGAAGAGAATCAATCACCGAACCGTTGAGCTGGTCAATCTGGTTGGAAAAGGCTCGGAAAATCAATTCCTCTTGGTCGCTGTAAAAGGTGGACTCGCTCAAGGGTGAGTAAATGCGGCTTGCATCCTGCCAGGCAAACAGCTCCATCTGTTCGCCCTGCGTTTTCAGCATCTCTTTCCACAGGCGGATGGTGTCGGTATAGCTGCCGTCGCCAATCTTCTGCCGAGAATCGACCAGAAGGAAATTGACGGTGCCGTCGTGCATCAGCTGCCGCAGAAATTCAGTTTGCAGGCTGTTGCCCTGTACCATCTCAGCGGGTAAAATCAGCCCGATGCGCAGGATGGAGGATTGCTTTCGCACCTGCTGCACCACAGAATCAATGGTGGAACGGATGCTGTCCAGCTGGATGCGTCCATCCCGGATACAGCTGCGCAGGTCCAGCGCAATACCGCCGATGCGGTAGTCGATGGTCAATTCCCGCGCAATATTTCCAATCAGCTTTTGTGCCTCCTCTTGGTTTAAGTCCAAAACGACCGAGCCTTGGGTTTGCAGGGTCAGCTCCGGGTGGAGGGCTGCCAGCGTTTTTTGGCTACTGTTATAGTCAGTCGAGCCCATCTCAAAGGGGGAAATCACAGCACAAACATCCATTCCCTCCTCTGTCGCCTGCTTGACCAGCGACTTCAGCGGATTTTTGATGGAGGATTGTCCGGTTTGCTCCACTAGATACCGGCTTTGCGGAAGGTAGCGGGAGGGATACATGGCAGCAAGCTCCGGTGTCACCGGATAAAACAGGGTGTCCATCCCATAATCGGCAGCGACATCCACAATTTTTTTTGCCTCATGCCGCAGCTGCCAGTAGCCGGTCTGCGGGCTGGCAGGGTAGGTCAGGTTGTTCATGCTCTCCACTACGACGGCGTTCATGGATTTTCCGCCTGAAAAGTAGGGCTGTTCAAAGTCAGATTCTGCCGATTGCTTTTCCACCTTTTGAGGTGCGGCTTCCTCCTGAATGGTTGTGTTCAGGTTGGCAGATACCGGCATACACAGGGAAGAACGCAGGATACATCCTGCCAACAGAAGGGAAAGGGCGCGGGAGATGGTACGAGTATACTCTTTCAAATAGCAACACCTCGATTCGATGTCTGTCCAAGGCAGACAGAAAGGATAGTTTGATACCTTTATTATACCATCTTTCCAATCCGCTTTCCATAGATTTTCGGAAAATAGGATTTTACAGCAGGGAGGAATGCTTTTTCTGCATAGGGCGGGAAAGCTGCTGCAACAGCAAAACCCCCATCATAATCAGGCACAGGCACAAAAATGGGGTGGCAGGGTCGGCGACCGGGATGGGATGGGTCTGTGCAGCAAAGACAGAGACACTTTCCCCCAGAGATTTGAGCAGGATAAAGGTAAGAACACCGGAAACCAGCGCGTGCAGCAATCGGGAAAGCAGGATGGGCAGGATGCGGATATGGGTGCCCTTGAGGATGCCCATAATCTGCGCTAAGACCGAAAGCCCGCCAAAGGAAAGAAAACAGGAAGCGAACACCGCTCCAAGGGGAAGGGTGCTGGCAAGCGAGCAGCCGTTGGTGACCTCCAGACAGCCCAGCAGCAGCGCACGAGCCAGCGAAGCACAAGGCAGCAGGGAAGAAATCAGCTGACCGACCGCAGAAAAAAGCACAATGAAGCCGGACATCTGTCCCATTGCCTCGACGCTTTGTGCGACCGACAAGACAAAGGCTTCTCCCAGTCCGAGCGGTCGAACAGAAGAAACCGGGTGCGGGTCGGCGATAGCGGCAGGACGGGAGGAATGTAGACGGCAGTGGAGTGCGCAAACCAGGGCAAACAGTACAGAAACACCCAACTGGACAGCAAACAGCAGGACGCCGACAGAAAAACTGCCGAACATCTGGACACCCACCGCAGAGATGATGAAGGAAGGACCGGCACAGCAGCAGTAGAGCATCATCCGCTGGGCATCTCTTGGGTCGATTTTTTGCTGCTGGAGCAACGAAGCGATGGCTTTGGCGCCCATCGGATACCCGCCGACCATCCCCAGCAGCAGGATGCTGCCCAGCTCAGGGGGAAGAAAGAACAGCCTGCGGGTCACCCAGGCAAGGGGGAGGGAAAGAAAACGGTACAGTCCGCTGTTGATGAGAAAGCAGGTCAATACCATAAAGCAAAACAACGAGGGAATGACCGTCTGCAAGCACAGTCGAATCCCCTGCACAGCGCCTTTTGCCACCACCGGCGCATTTTGGATGAGCAGAACGGCAAACAGCAGACAAAGCAGACAAAGCAGGGGGCGGGCAATTTTTTGGATGGATTTCATGGTTCTTCACCTTTCCTGTTTTTTTATAGGAGAAGGTTACAGAGCAACCTTCCCCTCTTGACTTTATTTGTATGCAAAGGAAAAGCAGGAATTGACTGCTAAAAGTTTTTTGTACTTCATAGGATAGGGAAAAAGGGAAAGGGAGATTGCTTATGCGAATCAAAAAACAAAAACAGCAGCTTTTAACCGAGCGCAATACATTGGGCAGTTCGCTGCTGGGTCAGGAAAGTCATCTGGAGCTTTGCTCCAATCGGGAGCTGTTGGTGGACGGCTGCAAAGGCATCGTGGAGTACAACGACACCCTCATCCGCCTGCACATCCCGGAAGGTCAGCTGAAGGTCAGCGGAAGAGAGCTGCAAATTGCCTGTATGTCGGAGGATAGCCTGATCGTGCGCGGCTTCCTCTCAGGATTGGAATATTGTAATTGAGGTGAAAAGTATGTCTTTGGTTTCTCTGCTGCGGTTTGCCCGCGGGACGGTCACCTTTACGGTAAAGGGAGCCTTTGCCGAACGCTTTTTGAATCTGCTCAGTCGAAACGAAATCCCGGTCTTTCATACGCGGTGTACGCCGGAGGGATATACCGCGCAGACGACGGTGAAGCACTACCGCCGCATCCGACCCTTTGTGCGCAAAACCCATGTGCGGGTGCGGGTGGTGCAGCGAAACGGATTGCCGTTTTGGGTACAGCGGTATCGTCGGCGGGTGGGATTGTTGGTCGGCATCGGGCTGTTTTGCCTGTGCGTAGGGTTGTCCGGGCAGTTTGTCTGGTCAATCGAGCTAAACGGCAACCAAACGGTCAGCGACGACGCCATTTTGCAGTCACTCGAGGAGATGGGTCTGCACCGCGGCAGCTGGAAAAAGAGTTTAGATGTGCAGAAAATGGCAATCCGGCTGCGGCAGGAGTATCATCAGGTGGGATGGGCAGCGGTCAATCTGGTGGGCAGCGTTGCCGAGGTGGAAATCAGCGAGCGCAACGAAGGGGAGGAAGAGGTGCAGGACACCGAACCCTGCAATATCGTAGCGGCGCGAGGAGGACAGATTGTGCAGATGGAGGTGTATGACGGAGAAGGTCTTCGCAAAAAAGGGGAGACGGTGAAAAAAGGGGACCTTTTGGTCAGCGGCGTGGTTTCCAGCAAAAAGGGCAAGACCATCCTGCGGCACGCCAGCGCAAAGGTGGTGGCAGAATATGGGATGAGCAAAACGGTGTCAATCCCGATGGAGCAGACTGTGCAGGTACCGGTGGGGGAGGTGAAAAACTACCGCTACCTTAACCTCTTTGGCAAGCGCTTCCCGCTCTTTTTATCAGGAGGCAATTTTTTATCCCAAAGGGAGGAGCGCTTTGAACGGGTGTTTGTCCGACCGGTCCGTCTGTGCGGAATGGTCCTGCCGTTTGATCTGACCGTCCGGCAGTCGATTGGGATGCAGACGCAGACCGTTGCTTTGAGCGAAGAGAAGGCAGAATATTTTGCCATGCAGCAGCTGGAAGAATGGGAAGCACAGCACCCGGAATATCAGGTGCAGCGGCGGCTGTTGAGAAAAACGCAAAAGGGAAGGACGCTGGTCATCGAGGCTAGCTACACCATCTGGGAGGACATTGCCCGGCAGGAGCCAATCTTGATTGACGGAAGGTAAAACGGAGGATAAAAAAAGCTCCCAAGCCAAATGGCTTGGGAGCAAATATACCGGGATATTATTCGGAAAGAATCTTGATGAGCAGGTCGCCCATACCAACGTTGTAGCCGCTGGTTGCAAAGATGCCGTTGAGTCCGGGTTTGGTGACGATGATCAGCGGCAGCTTGTCCGGGTCGACATACATCCTTCTTGCCAGAGAGGAAACGTTGTCGCGGAAGTCGTCGTAGCAGATGGTCACCTTCGGCAGCAGCTCGAGTGCGCGGGCAAGGGTGTGGTTGCTCTTTGCCTGCTGGCTGCGCAGGATGAAGATCAGCTGTGCATCCAGTGCATTGTAGCGCTCGTGGTGTTCAATCAGCTCATTGAGGATATGCTCGGTCGGCTCCTTGCCTTCCTCCAGCCAGAACAGGATGTTCGAACGACCTTCGGTCAGCTGCTGGGCTGCAATCTTGCCGCCGTTTTCATCCTGCAACGAGAACGGCAGAATGTCCATATTCTCCAGCATATCCGAGATGCGGGTGTCGCGCAGACGGATGGTCAGCTGCTGCGGCTTGTCCTGTGCAACGGTGAAGCGGTACTCCTTGGCAAACAGGCTGCCGTTTGGCATTCTCTTGGCGGTAATCAGGCGGTAGTCACCGGGAGTCAGCTCACAGTCCAGACGACCGTCCTTCCATTCGCGCTCGCTCAGGTTGAGGGTGGTGTAAACACCGTCGCGCAGCAGGGCAAGGCTCCAGTTCTGGAAGTAGACCCATTTGGTGTCATCGCCGGACAGCAGGGTGAACGGCAGGACGCTGCCCTGTTCGGACTGCTCCACATTGTGGAAGCCGCCGTCGCGGTAGAACTGGACTGCGTGTGTTTCCGGGTTGATTCGTGCAGGCACACCGATGGTGCGGCAGATAGCGGTGAACAAAACCTTCTTGGAGTTGTGGGAGCCGTATCCGACCTTCAGCAGCGCATTTGGTGTGGTGGTCAGCGAACCGTATTCGCGGTCATCGTTGGAGGAGATGTGCTGGAGAATCCAAGCCCACAGCTGATGCGGGTCGGCAGCAAACTGCTCCTTCTGCTCGGCAGAGAAGGCATCCAGCAATCCCTGGCGGAAAGCGGTCAGTGTTTCATGCTCAACGCGAGGGGAGAGCAGATATGGGATGTAGATTTCCTCCGGCAGGTCGCCCTGAGCCGGTGCCAGCAGCATGTGCTGCTCGAGGATGTCCGCTTTCAGGTCGGTTTGATCCTTAACAGTCAGCTGATGGAGCAGCTTTGCGCGCAGCTGCATCTGTTTAGAATCAGCAGCATTCTGCAAGAAGGTGTGTACCTCATCGGCGTTGCCCTTTGCATCAAAGAGCGCTTTGGCTGCATATTCGGCGCAGACTCCGTCCAACCCAAGCGCCTGTGCTGCCTGTGCCGCCGACTGCTCGGTGTGGAAGGTGCCTTCCTTGCGGTGCAGCAGGGAAGCGGCGTGGTCAAACCGCTGCTGCTGGGTTGCCTTCTGCTCATCGGTCAGGCGAACGGCAAATTTCATGTTGTCCTTTGGTGGAACGACATCGTATTCGGCTCCGTCCAGCTCGGTGGTCTGGCAGGCAGAAGCGTTGGTGAAGTCGATCTGTACCGATGGTTCCTTGCGGGTGTCGACCAGGCGGGTGATAAAGCGTCCGTCCTTGAGCGCATGGATGTGCAGGTCGCCCAAGCCCAGTGTGATGGAAGCCTTTCCGTTTTCATCGGTGACCAGGGTAGAGATTGGGAAGAACTCGGAGTAGTTGAGCAGCTCGATGCGCAAGGTCACGCCGGAGAGCGGCTGACCGTTTTCGGTGACGGTGACCGAGAAGGTCTGCGTATCTGCGTAGCGGCTCAGCTCGTTGCAGACGGTGGTCAGACCCTCGTGGGTAACAATCTCCTCATTCTCCACATAGTCGGAGAACATACGGCTGTGGATAATCATGGCGCGGGAGGCAGCTGCGGTAAACCAGCCCTTGTCCAGAACCTCTTCCGGCTCGCAGGCGCCTAAGTAATGCCAGTCGCCGTCGCACCAGACCTCAATCCAGGCGTGGTTGTCATCACAGTGCGGCCAGCGTGGGGTATAAATCTGACGGGTCGGGATGCCCACACTGCGGAAGGCGGTGGTTGCAAAGGTGGATTCCTCTCCGCAGCGTCCGTAAGCACAGCGCAGGACGGTCATCGGATTGGCAGTGCGGTCGTCGGTGGTGCGGTAGGTCGCATTTTCAAAGCACCAGTAGTTTAATTCCAGTGCCGCTTCCTTCATGCTGCCGGTCTTGCCGGACTGCACCAGTCTGGGCCAGCACAGGTCATAAAAGGTGCGGCGGCAATCGACGATGTCCTCGGTGTTGATGCGGTAGTAAAGGACGTGGTTAAAGAAGATGTCCTCCGGGATGCTGCTGCACCACGGGGTGTTCTCCCGCAGGAAGAGGGCGTGGTCGACATATTTTAAAAAGAGGGAAAAATCATAGTTTGCAATATCGCTGATGGGCATGGTGCCATACAGATATTTCATGCAGACCTGCTGTGCCGCAGAGCACTGTGCCAGTCCGTCTTCGATTTCCTGTGCGCGGCTGCCAAAAAACGGGCGGGCAGCTTCAAAATATTCTTCCGCCTTTTTGCACAGCAGAGGGGTAAAGGTGAGATTACAACTCATAAAACAAAGGTTCCTCCTTCAAGATGGGTTTACATTTCTATCTGCACAGCAGTACCTTTTGGATGATTGGCTGCTGTGAATCAGCTTATTGATTGACCGCAGAGGTCAATACCGCTTTTGCCTTTGCAATCTCCTCGGCACTGGTCTGCCAGAGGGTATACTCGCTGACCAGCGGCAGACCCATGCTGACCTCCTGCTTGCGGTAGGTCATCGGGCTGTCCAGGGTAACTTTGCCGGACATATGGAAGGAGGTCGCGCCGGTCAGTTTAGCCAGCAGCTCAATGACCGAGGCTTTGACACCGCTGCCGATGAGGATGTCGATCTCTCCTTTGGCAAGCTGCACCAACTCGGTCAGCAGTTCCTTGCCTTCAAGGGCGGTGTTCTTCTGTCCCGAGGTCAGAATGGTGTCGATGTGCAGCTGCTTTGCCTGTTCAAGCGCCTGATATGGGTCGCAGCAGACATCGAATGCCCGGTGCAGGGTCACGCTCATCGGACCGGCTTCCTCCATCAAAATTGCCATGCGCTCGACATCCAGACTGCCGTCCGGTTTGAGGATGCCGATGACCACACCGTCCGCTTTGGCTTCGCGGAACATTTTGACATCGCGGCGGATGATTTCAAATTCCTCGTCGGTGTAGCAGAAATCGCCGAAGCGGGGACGGATGAGGACATTGATGAGGATGTCACAGCGTTCCCGGATGCGGTGGTAGAGATTGATGTCGGGTGTGGTGCCGCCAATGAGCAGGTTGGCACACAGCTCCAGACGGTCAGCTCCGCCTTCTTTGGCGGCAAGAGCGGATTCGACAGTGTCGACACAACATTCAAGCAATGGTTTTTTCATCTTGATAAAACTTCCTTTTTATTTTTAGAATCGGTCAGCTTGATAAAACTTCCTTTTTATTTTTAGAATCGGTCAGCCGCGGTGAAATGGCGGTCCAACAGGAAATAGAGGGTAGCGGTCGGGGAACCGGTCGCACCCTTGCCGTCATATTCGTGCGCAGCCTTGTCCAGCCATGCGGTTCCGGCGATGTCCAGGTGCATCCATGGACGCTGCTCGCAGAATTCGCGCAGGAACAGACCGGCAACGATGCTTCCGCAGCCTGCGCGGGAGGAGTTGACCAGGTCGGTGATGTCGCCTTTGACGATTTCAAAGTATTCCTCGTCGGTGGGTAGGTCGACAAATTTTTCACCGGCTCTTGCCGCTGCACGCAGCAGCTCGTCCTCAAACAGGTCGTCGTTGGTCATCACACCGGCGCGCACACTGCCGTATGCCTGTACAATGGCTCCGGTGAGGGTGGCAACGTCGATGACGCGGTCGGCTTTTTCTTCCCGCACCGCATAGGTCAGGGCGTCGGCAAGAATCAGTCTGCCTTCGGCGTCGGTGCTGAGGATTTCGACCGTTTTGCCGTTCATCGCAGTCAGCACGTCGCCCGGTGTGCAGGCGGAGTTGGACAGGCGGTTTTCTACAATCGGAATGACCGCTACCACGTTGGTCTTTGCCTGGTTGCGGGCTAATGCACAGACGGCAGCAGCAACGCTGGCAGCTCCGCCCATATCGGACTTCATAGCTGCCATCCCTTTGCCGCTCTTGAGCGAGTAACCGCCGGTGTCCATGGTGACACCCTTGCCGACCAGAGCGGTGACCTCTTTGTCATCGGGATTGCCCATATACCGCAGCACGACCACGCTGCACGGCGAATCGCTGCTTTGACCGATTGCCAAAAACAGCTCCATCTTCAGCTGCTTTGCCTGCTGGGCATCCACCACCTTGACCTGGCAGCCTGCCTGCTGACCTGCCTGTGCAATCTGCTGGCTAAGAATCTGCGGGTTCATGTAGTTGCCGGGGGTGTTGACCCAATCGCGCGCCATCATGGTGCAGTCTGCAACGACCAGGGATTTGGTGACAATCTCCTGAATCTCCTGCTGATGGGCGTCCTCAAAGCCCTGAAGATAGGCGGTATATTCATACGACGGTTTCTGGCTGCTGTAAAATCCTGCATATTCATACAGACCCAGTGCAATGCCGGTGGTCAGGTGGTAAACGCTGTCGATGCCGAACAGCTTGACAACATCGGCGCAGTCCACCTGATATTCGGTCTGTTTCATCCGGCGCATCGCCTTTGCCATAGCGGCAGCAGCATTTTTGACATGGGAAAGGGTCATGCTCTCTTCATCACCCAGTCCAATCCACAGGTGCAGCACATCGTCCACAAAGCTGCAAAACTGGGTCTGGCGCTGTGCATCAAACACCTGCTGAATCTGCGGCGGGCAGCATTCCAAAGAGGGAAGGGATACCAAATGTGCAACCGCACCGGCTTTTTTACTGTTATCGACCAGAATCATGCCAATTCCTCCATTTCCATTGATTGATTTTATTTTAACACACTCATCATAGCATATTTTTACGAAAAATGGAATGCAGCATCCGATGAAAATTTTTTATTGCTCGGATTCCAGCGACTGGATGCACTGTACGCAATGCTCCAGATAGATGCGGCGGAAAGCAGGATATTCACCCAAGCCCTTTAAAATCGGCTCAGTCTGGTAGCCTGCCTGCTCAAAGCAGCTCTTCCAGGAGTTCTCCTCCTCACCGCACAGGTCGTTGATGGCGTGGTCACCGGCAACCACCATCAAAGGAGCCAAAAAGACCTTGCTTGCGTGGATGGCTGCCACCTCCTGCATTACCGTTTGCAGGTCGGGGTAGCCTTCGACGGTGCCGACAAAGAAGTTTTTGCAGCCGCGGGCTTTCAGACGGTAGTCCAGAGCCGGGTAGGTGGCGTTAGCAGGATGCTCGGTTCCGTGACCCATCAGCACCAGAGCGGCGTCGGACGGGATGTCGGAAAATTCCTGCACCAGCGCTTCGGTCACCTGCTCGTAGTCCTCAGAGGAGGTCAGCAGCGGCCAGCCGCAGGCAATGTGGTCAAAGCGACCCTTCCAGTTTTCTACCTCGCGTTTTACATCGTCGAACTCAAATCCGCCCATCACATGGGTCGGTTGGCAGATGACGGTGGAATAGCCTTCTGCTTCCAGCTTTTCCAGCGCCTGCGCTACTGTGTCGACCTCGATGCCATCGCGTTCACGCAGCTTTTTGATAATCATTTTGCTGGTGAAGGCACGGCGGATGGTGTATTCCGGGAAGGCGCTGCGGAAGTCCTCCTCAATGGCGCCGATGGTTTTCTCCCGAGTCTGTGCGTAGCTGGTGCCGAAGCTGACCACCAGAATGGCTTTTTTGTTTGGAGAGGAGCGTTTTACAGGGGAAAGCTCCACCGTTTGTTCGTCAGAGGCTTTTTTGAGTGCAGAGAGGCACAACCCCGCAGCAGCGGAAGCCAAAGCAATGCCAAGCAGTTTTTTCATAAATTGTAGACTCCTTTTTGTAGTTGATGTTTTTACAAAGGATGAAAGCGCAAAAATATCCATCCTTATTATACCATACTCTGTAAAAAACAACAGATGAAAAGTTGGGATTTTAGAAAAATCATACACGAGTCGGCGCCTCTTTCTTGAATCGGACCGGAAAGAATGGTAGAATAAAAGCAGCAAACCACTTTTGCAACAGAAGGAGAGGACAGGATGAAAGAGAAAGTGATTTTGATTTCAATAGATGGGATGAGACCGGACGGCTTTTTGCAGTGCGGACACCCCTTTGTCAAGCAGATGCTTGAGCAGTTCAGCTTCTGTTTACAGGCACGGTCGGTGGTCCCGCCTGTCACCCTGCCGTGCCACACCTCCATCTTTTACGGGGTGGAGCCAGCCCGACATGGCATCATCACCAATCAGTACCATCCGCCGGTTCGTCCGATCCGCGGACTGGCAGAGCAGCTGGAGGCAGCGGGCAGCATCAATGCGGCTTTTTATAACTGGGAGCCGATGCGCCACGTCTGGCAGTCGGGCAGCATGAAGTACAGTCTGTATGTGGATGCCTACCAGCAGGAGAACACAGATGCTTTTTTGACCGGTCAAGCCATCGACCTGATTGAGCGGGTGCAGCCGGATTTTGTCTATCTGTATCTGGTGGAGACCGACGACAAGGGTGGGCACGACTGCGGATGGATGACCGAAGAATATCTGCGTCGGGTAGCCAACGCCATCGACTGTGTGCAGCGGGTATTTGAGGCAGCAGGTGAAAACTACCATATTTTTGTGACAGCGGACCACGGCGGACACGGGCGCGACCACGGAGAGGACTGCCCGGAGGACATGACCATCCCGATGTTCTTCTACGGAAGATGCTTTGAAAAGGGCAAACAGCTGGAAGGGCTGAATCTGATGGACCTTGCGCCGACCATCGCCTCGCTGATGGGGGCAAATCTTTCCCGCGAGTGGGAAGGAAACGATTGGAGCGAGCGCTTACGAAAATCATAAACCAGGAAAAGGAATGGGAATCTGAGAATGAAAACATCAAAAAAATTTGCAATGATGCTGATGAGCAGTGAATATAACACCAAAAAGGATTATGTTGTGATGCAGACGGAATCGACCGAGACCCATATTTTTACCGTCAATACCCCGGAGCAGGCAGTGGAGCTGGCAGGACAGCTGGCACAGCAGGGCTTTGGTGCAATCGAAGTGTGCGGCGCCTTTGGAAAGGAGCTTGCCGAGCGGATGTTCCACGCAACAGGCGAGCGTGTCAGTGTGGGGTATGTCGTTTGCCCTCAGGAGCAAAAGGAGCTGTCCGACCGATTTTGGAGTCAGCCGTAACTTTGGATAGCTGCTGCCGCTATATAATAGGAAGGAAAACGCAAAAACAACGGAAAGTGGAAGGGCATTTTCCTCTTACATTTGATTCACAGCAGGAGATGTGTTATAATCAATGACAGAAAATAATGAAAATCTTTGTTCATTTTGTTTGTAAGGAGGATGAAGATGAGGTTCCTGCACATCAGTGACCTTCATTTGGGCAAGACCTTTTCCGCTTCCCGCTACGGGCAGCAGTTTGCACGCCGCCGCCGTCAGGAGCTGCTGGATACCTTCAGCCGTCTGGTCGATTTTGCTAACGACAACCAAATCGACTTTATTTTGTGCTGTGGGGATTTTCTCAACAGCGAGGAGCTGCGGGTGGAGGAGCTGCGCAATATCAATGCTGTCATCGACCGGTTGGAACACGCGGTCATCGTTGCCATCTCGGGCAACCACGACCCGCAGCTGGAGGGCAGCGCCTACCGCAAGATTGAGTGGAGCCGCCGGCTGTATCTTGCGCCGCCGGGAGTGGGCAGGGTGGCGCTTTCCACCTATCGGACGGTGATTACCTGCCACAGCTGGGACAAAAAGGAAATTCCCGAACCGCTCGAACTGCCGCCGCTTTCCTCCCGGCAGCAGGGAAGCTACCAGATTTTGATGCTGCACGCCGACACCACGCCCAACAGCCGGTATCTGCCGGTGGATGCCGATGCTTTAAGTCAGCTGGGATACGACTATGTAGCGCTGGGACATCTGCACCGTCCGCACAGTCCGGCACCCAATGTCTGGTACAGTGGTTCGCTGGAGCCGTTGGACTTTGGGGAAGGCGGACAGCACGGCTTTATGATGGTGGAGATTTCCGGCGAGGTGCGCCGCTGTCAGTTTATTCCGTTTTCGCAAAGGGAATACCGCACCCTGACGGTACAGACCGGCGCCGGTGACTCGGAGGTGGAGATTGCCAACCGCATTGCGTCCCAGATTATCCGCGAAAACCCGCACCACATCTACACCATCGAGCTGTGCGGCACCCATCCTGCGAGCGGCAGCTGGAAGGTAGAAGCCATCGAGGACGACCTGCGGTATAAGGAATATTTTTGCAGCATCATCGACAACACCAGCCCGGAGTATGATTTGGACCAGCTGTATCGGGAAAATCAGGGGAACCTGATTGGAGATTTTATCGGCAGCTTTGCGCATATCGATACCCCGTTGGAGCAAAGAGCGTTGCAGTACGGGTTGGAGGCATTGTTATCTGCAAGGCTTTCTGCCAAGGAGCAGGCAAAGGGGGAAAAGGATTAGCAGACATGAAAACACTTGAAATCACAAGGCTGGAGCTGGTGGGCTTTGGAAAGTTTCGCGAGCGGACCATCGACCTGACGAGCGGATTGAACCTGATCGAGGGACCCAACGAAGCAGGGAAGAGCACCATCCAGTCATTTATCACCGGGATGTTCTACGGCTTTTTCCAGCCGGGGACCAAGCGGCGATCCTACACGCCGCACCGGGACAAATATCGTCCGTGGGATCAGGGAAGCTATCGCGGCGTGCTGGTGTGCAAAAATGAGGAGCGCAGCTGGCGCATCGAGCGATGCTTTGATAAGGACAACGAAACGGTCAACGTCTATGACGACCAGACCGGGGACGATTTGACACTGGATTTTCCATACAATCCGGTGACCCGACAGCCGCAGGTGGGGGAAAAACTGCTGGGACTGAGCAAGACCGCCTTCAACAACACCGCCAACATCGCGCAGATGACCTGCGCCAGCGTCAGCCGCGAGGCAGATTTTTCAGCGGAGGTCAACGACAAGCTGCTTTCGGTGATGAAGACCGCCGACGCCAGCCTTTCGCTGAGTGCGGTGATTCACGAGCTGGACAGCCGTATCGAGCAGATTGGCTCTCCCAAAAAGAGCAAGACCCCTTACGGGCAGGCGTGCCAGCTGAAAAAGGAACTGGAGGAAGAGCTGGAGGAATCCGGCAAAAACCAGAAGGACTACCAACAGCTCTGTACCCAGATCGACCGGCTTGCCGAGCAGACCGCCCAACTGCAAAAGGAAAAGGAACTGCTGGAGACACAGATTCGCCAGAGTGCCGCCAAGGAGCTGGGCGGAAGATATTTGAAGGCACAAAACCTGCGCACCCGCATCGAGCGGATTGAAAAGGAGTATGAGAAGTACGCCATCTACCAGTCGGTGGATTTACAGGAGATTGACCAGACCCAAAAACGGATGGCTGCCAAGGCGCAGATCAACCGGACGATGGAAAAATACCGCCGCGCTTCGCAGGAGGTGGAGCATCGCATCCAGGAGCTGAACACCCTCTACCGAACCCTTGAGGTGAGCGAGGCATCGGAGGAGGTGCTCGAGCAGTTTGAAAGCGTCTATGAGCGCTATCTGACCTTGGGACAGATGGGTCAGGAAATCAAGGAAATGATGATTCGGCAACGGAACATCGCCTTTCACCGCAGCCGTCTGAACCCAATGGACGAAGCCAAGCTGCGGGAGGATATCCAGACCTGGCGGCAGCTGCAACAGCAGAAGCAGGAAAAGGAAAATGCCTCCCACAAGGTGCCGATGCCTGCCATCGTGCTGCTGGTTCTGGGCGTTTTGCTGATCTTGGGCGGTGGGCTGTGTGCCATCTTAAAGGAGGAGCTGCTGGCAGTCGGAATCGGCTGTGCAACCGTCGGTGTCCTGCTGGTGCTGTCGGGCGGCGTTTTCTGGATGCTGCGGCGCAAAAATACAGCGGCACACGCACTGGAAAAAATCGAGTCGATGCAGCAGGATATTCTGCGCGCCTACCAGCTTTCCGATGAGGAGCAAGCCAAGACAGCAGCCACAGCGTTGGACACAGAGCAGGCGGTTCTGCAACTGGAGGAGATGCTCGGGCGCATCCAGGTCAACAACTATAAGATTGAGCAGTTTGAGCAGCAGGAGCAGCAGATCGGGCAGGAGATTGCAGCCAAGCAATCGGTAGCGGACAATCTGCGGGAACAAATCTGCCGCTATCTGACCCAGCTGACCGGCAGGGAAATCCCGCCCGAGGAGCTTGCTGCCGACAAGGTGCCCTTTAAATCGCTGCGGGAATCGGTCAATCAGGCAAGAAGGCTGCGCACCGAAATGCAGCGGCTGACCCTGCAACAGCAGCAGACCCAGCAGGAGGAAGAAAACTGCCGGATGCAGATCGAGCAGATCAACCGGTCGATTCAGCAGGTGGTTGCCGCCTGTGAAGCTGCCGGGGCAAAGGATGCCGAGGATTTGGAGCGCTGCAAGCAGGGCAAGCGCCGCTGGGATGAAATCAGCATGGAGCTGAAGATGCAGAAGGAGCTGCTGGCACAGACGTTGGGAAGATACAGCTTTGAGGAAATCGAAGAAAACATCAAGAACCAGCGCGCGGTAGGGGAAGGGGACATCTCCGCCGACCGACAGCAGATTCATCAGCAGTTACAGGGGGTCAATGAACAGCTGGCAGAGCTTGCCAGACAGACCGCCGAGCTGGAAGGACTGCGCAAGGGCAGGGAAGAGAGCCACCGACCAATCGGACAGATTCAGGCACAGATTGCCGATGTGGAGGAAAGCTGCCAGAACTTCCAGTTTGAGCTGGACGCCTTGCAGCTGGCAAAGCAGAAACTGCTCTCCTTGAGCGGTCAGCTGCATCGGGATTTTGCACCGCAGCTCAATGCCCGCATCTCCAAGGCGCTTGAGCGCATCACCGGTTCGCGCTATACCCGCGCGGTCATCGACCAGACGCTGGGCATCCGCCTGGAGGACCGCCAAACCCATCAGTTGGTGGAGGTTTCCGCACTGAGCAACGGCATGGCAGATTTGGTTTATCTGGTCATGCGACTGGAACTGCTGGAGCTGCTCTGCTCACAGGGCGGGGAGCGGGTGCAGGTTCCCATCATTCTGGATGACAGCTTCACCCAGCTGGACGATGAGCGTACTGCCAGACTGCTGGGCTATCTGCTGGAACAGCCGTCGGTGCAGATTTTATTGTTCAGCTGCCACCGTCGGGAGCGGGCGATGCTCGAGCAGGCAAAGATACCCTACCATCTGGTCAGCCTGTAAACGGCAGCGCAGCCACCATAGAGAAATCAATAAAAAAAGCAAACGGGACGACCCAACACAATCATTGTGGGTCGTCCCGTTTATCTTTGGCTTGATTTTTATTTAGTAGCCTTTTGTTTCGCGGCAGGCTTTTTTGCCTGGGAGGCAGTTTTTTTCTTGGGTCCGGGGTTTTCAATCTCTCCCAGTGCAAAGGAGCAGAAGCTCTTCATGCAGCAGGCTTCGCAGTTCGGGCGGTTTGCCACGCAGACATCCCTGCCGTGCAGCACCAGACGATGACAGAAGTCGTTGGCGCGTTCCATCGGCAGAATCTCCCGCAGCTGCTTTTCCACCTTCAGCGGGTCGGTGCCCTGGCTGAGTCCCAGCAGGTTGGTGATGCGGATACAGTGGGTATCACAGACCACCGCCGGTTTGTGGTAGATGTCGCCGACAATCAGGTTGGCAGTCTTTCTGCCGATGCCGGGCAGCTTGGTCAGCTCTTCGACGGTGTCGGGCAAAATTCCATTGTAGTCGTCAAGCAGCATTTTGGACATGGCGATGATGTCCCGCGCCTTGGTTTTGAACAGTCCGCAGGTCTTGACCATCTGCTCCATCTCTTCCAGCGGCGCATTGGCAAAATCTTGCAGCGAGGTGTATTTTTTGTACAGCTCCTTTGTGACGATGTTGACCCGTGCGTCGGTGCATTGTGCGGACAAGCGGGTAGAGATCAGCAGCTCATAGGCTTTTTGCGGGTCATATTCCAGCGAGCATTTGGCATCAGGATACTCCTGCTCCAGAGCATCCACAGCCAAGACGGCTTTTTGTTTTTTATCCATCCAAATTTCCTCCTCTTAGCGGGGTAGCGGGCAATTCTCTTCTATATTATTATATAAGGAAACGGGCGTTTGTCAAATCCCTTCCCTGTCGCTGCGGGAGAGGGGAGGGGAGTGTCACGACGGCTCATTATGCCCATCGGAGGAAGGATTTTCTTCTGCTTGGGATGTCTGGTCCTGCTCGAGCTGGCGCAGCAACAGCTCCTGCTCGCTCATCCGCCGTTTGACGGTAGAAAGCGGAGAGGCATTGGCAGCCTGCTCGATCATCTGATTGGAGATGTGGGTGTAAATTTCGGTGGTGCCGATGTTGGCGTGCCCCAAAATCTCCTTGAGGGCGCGGATGTCCACGCCGCCGTGCTGATACATCAGGGTAGCGGCAGTGTGGCGCAGCTTGTGCGGGGAATAGCCTCTGCCGTCCAGACCACAGGCTTTCAGATATTTTTCTACAATCTGCTCGACCCGTCGGGTGGTCATCCGGCGGTGCTGTGCCGAAAGGAAGAGGGCGTTGCGGTCATCGCCGGTTTCCGGCTGCTTGCGAAATTTCAGATAATTTTCCAGCGCACTCAGGCACGCCGGGTTGAGGTAGACCATCCGCTCCTTGTTGCCCTTTCCCAGCAGGCGCAGGGTGTTGTCACGGATGTCGCCCAGGTCGATGCCCACCAGCTCGGACACACGCATCCCGCAGTTGAGCAGCAGGGTGAGCATACAGTAATCGCGGGCGGTCACCGCCGGAGAGGGGTCTTTGACACTGTCCAGCAGCTGAATGGATTCCTCCAATGTCAGGTATTTGGGAACCGTTTTTCGCTGGGAAGGGGTGTCCAGATTTTTGGCAGGGTTTTCCTCCAGGTAGTTGGTCTTGGTGGTCAGATATTTGTACAGCGCGCGGATGGCAGCAATCTTGCGGGAACGGCTGGCGGTGTTGTTGTTGAGCACGTTGAGCGAAAAATGCAAAAAATCATAGATGTCGCTGAGGCTGACCGAGCAGACAAGCTCGGTGGTGATGTCGTCGATTTTGATTTCCGCCAGCTGCTCGGCGCTTTCGGGGATGGTCTGAAGCAGCTTGACCGATTTGAGGTAGCGAAAAAAGGTGCGCAGCTCGATGTAATAGCCGCTGACCGTTTTGGGAGAACGTCCTTGAATGGTTTCCATATAAAACAGGAATTCGCGCAAAATCGGCGGACAGTCGAATAAAATCTGTTTGTCCAAAATGTTCATCTCCATTCATACAGGTTGATGGGTGCGGATTTCTTTTAGGATTGGCTGTTGGCTGGTTTGAGGATACCGGATTGCAGGCGGTCGAAGGAATCTTTTATTTAAAAAGAAATCTGTTGTGATGTTTCATTTTTTGATTTTGATGTCAACATTCGTTTAGAGCCAAAAATCAGCCGAACCAATCTGCGGGGACAGGTATCCGAAAGGGGTCTTTTTTTGCTATTGCCAATTTCGCTAAATGAAAATTTAGCGAAATATGGGGACCTCGAAAATCAACGCGGACCCTTTGGAGCGATTGTCTATTAGCTGGGTTCGCTCATCTGAATCCGCGCAGATTGTTTTGTTGTGGCTGTATCGGCGCAGCTGTGTATATTTCTATCCATTATATTTTGCTGTCTGTTAGCGGCATCTGTCATTGGGCTTTGTTCATTGTACCGGCTGCTATTGGCTGGTCTTTGCATGATGTTCGGTTTCTATTTATATCTTTGCTGTTGGCTTTGCTTTGGGCTGATTCCGGCACTGTTCGTTCATGCGATCATTCATCCGGTATTTTTTGCGCAGCGGTCCGTTTTCATTTATATGTAGAGAATCCATACATCTGTCGCTGGATTTACTTTGGGCTGATTCCGGCACTGTCCGTTAACACGACCGTTCATTCGGTGGTTTCTGTTGCAGCCGGTTCTTATGACAGACATCGTCATATATACTGTTCTTCTGATTTCGCACCCGCTACCGGTACAGCATGATTCTACATAAATAGGAAGAAACTGTAAAATACACGGACTGCTTGTTTAAAATAACGACAAATATAAAATAAAAACCGTTTTATCCCAGTTGCTGGATTGCCTGTGCCAGACTGCTGACGCCAATCAGCTGGATGTCCACATCGGCGGTGATGGCATCCACACACTGTTTAGGCAGAATGCACCGACGGAAGCCCAGTCGCTGCGCTTCCTTGACCCGCACCAGCACACGATTGACCGCACGCAGCTCTCCAGCAAGTCCGATTTCCCCAAAGGCGACCAAATCATCAGGGATGACCCGGTCGGTCAGGTTGGAAACCAGCGCCAGCGCAATCGGCAGGTCGGCAGCCGGTTCATCCAGCCGCATCCCGCCGACGACGTTGATATAGGCATCCAGTGTTCCGAAAAAGTAGCCGCAGCGCTTTTCCAGCACCGCCAGCAGCAGAGTGAGACGGTTGTAATCAAAACCGGTGGACATTCGCTTGGGAACGGCGTATCCGCTTTTGGATGCCAGCGCCTGCACCTCCGCCAAAATAGGACGGGAGCCTTCGATGACACAGGCGACGCAGGTGCCGGAAACATTTTCCGGTCTTCCCTCCAGCATCGCCTTGGACGGGTTTGCCACCTCGTCCAGACCGTTTTCGCCCATTTCAAAGACGCCGATTTCGTTGGTGGAACCATAGCGGTTTTTGATGGCGCGCAGGATGCGGTAGGACAAGTTGCGCTCCCCTTCAAAGTACAAAACTGCATCCACCATGTGCTCCATCACCTTGGGACCGGCGATGGCTCCGTCCTTGTTGACGTGACCGACAATAAAGATGGGAATATCCATCGTTTTGGCAAGATTGATGAGGATTTGGGTACATTCCCGCACCTGTGTGACGCTGCCGGAGGAGGAATTGAGGGCGGAAAGGTTCATCGTCTGGATGGAATCCACCATCACGATGTCCGGTTTGGTGCGCTGGATGGATTCCACGACCGCTTCGATGTTGGTGGTGGAGCTCAAATGCAGGTGCGGCGTGTCCACTCCCAGGCGGGAGGCGCGCAGCTTGATCTGCCGCAGGCTCTCCTCGCCCGATACATATAAAATCTGCGGAGCTGCCTGCTGTCCGCCGTCCATACTTTGACAGATTTGCAGCAGCAGGGTCGATTTACCGATGCCCGGGTCGCCGCTGAGCAGGATGACCGAGCCGGGGACAATGCCGCCGCCCAGCACCCGATTAAGCTCCTGCATCCGGGTCAGATAGCGCTGCTCCTCGGTGGAGTCAATCTGTTCGAGCGTTTGGACTGTGCAGGAGACCGCCTGGGCAGCGGGCGCCGAAGCAAAGCGGGAAACCGGTTGGTCCACCTGTTCGACCAAGGTGTTCCAGCTGCCGCAGTCGGGACATTTTCCCATCCATTTGGGCTGCACGGCTCCACACTGGGTACAAACGTAGTTGATTTTTGTTTTAGCCAAAAGCTTCACCAGCCTTTTTTATTGAATTTCATTGGATAGATGGATACGGATAAGCTCATTGCTGTGCATAAAATTCGAGGATTGCCTGCATCAGCACAAAGGCGACCTTCTTTTGATAGTCGCGGTCGGACAGCGCAGCCGCTTCATCGGGATTGGACAAAAAGCCGCACTCTGCCATCACCGCTGGGTTCTGCCCTTCATAGAGCAGAAAGAGGTTGTTCCCCGCCTCCTTGATCTGCCGCTGATTGTCCGGCTGTAACGCAGAAAAGGAGCGCTGCATCAGAGCAGCCAGCTTTTGCGAATCAGGGTGGTTGGGACTGTAAAAAATCTGCGCGCCGCTACACCAACTTTCTTCAAATTTGTTCTGGTGGATGCTGACAAAGATTGCCTGTGGATTTTGCTGCATCAGCTTCAGGCGGTTGTGCAGGTCAGAGCGCTTTTGCCTTCCCACCTGGGTCAGCTGCGGGTCGTGGATGGAGCGGTCGTCCTCTCTGGTCATTATAACACGAAAGCCCATTGCCGACAACAGCTCTTTTAAATCGAGCGCGATGGCAAGATTGACCTGTTTTTCGCTGACGCCGTTTGCCTGTGCGCCGCCGTCCATCCCGCCGTGACCCGGGTCCAGGATGACCGTCGCAGGCGGCTGTGAAACGGCAGCCATGACCGGCTGCGGTGTTTTTTGTCCAATGGCAAAGATGCCGACCCCCGACAGCAGCAGGCTGATACAGCAAAAAATCGACAGGGCTTTGCACTGTTTTGTTTTCGTCCATCTTTTCATAAAGACATCTCCCCTCTTTTTCGGTCATTGTATGGTATGCCCGGGGTGCGGCAAAAATCCCACAGGCGACTTTAGCCAGAAGATATGAAGGATTGCTCATGTGAGTCTTTATGCAAGTTGCCTATATAAAGCAAAAATTATTTGACATTTTCGATAAAATGGATTATGATAGATGAATGTCGGGTGGAAGATTGGGATTTCCATTCGGATTCAAGTGATTTTACGATTGACTAAGGGGTGCTTTTTATTTTGATGCAAGCAAATTATCTTCACGCAGGTCACGACCATTCCTGGGCGGAGCATCTGCTGGAACCGCTGGAGCCGATGCTGCCGGGCGGAGAAAAAACGGTGGGCTTTTTGGGACATCTGCTGGCGGATGCCGGACAGATCTATCTGATGCTGCTGGTGATGATGTTTGCAGTTTTTCTGTTGCAGACCTACATCGACACCGACCGGATGCAGCGCAAGCTGGCGGGCTTAAAAAATATCTGGGGATACCTGCTGGCATTTGGGCTGGGGGTCATCTCCCCTTTCTGCTCGTGCAGCATCGTGCCGGTGCTGATGGGACTGATTGCGGTCGGGGTCCCGATGTCGGTTTGTCTGTGTATGCTGACCACCGCTTCGCTGCTGAACCTGACGGCGGTGACCGCCTTGTACAGCCTGGAGGGTGTCGGCTTTGCCAGCGTCTATCTGGTCTGCTCGCTGGTGATTGTGGCGCTCAGCTCGTTTTTGCTTTCCCGCTGCGATTTGCGCGATGCTGCCCGGGACTACCACCTGGCAGAACACCACCATCACCACGACCACTGCTGCGACTGCGGGCATGAGCATCACCATGACCACCCGCTTTCGATGGCAGAACGCTGCCGCAGTGCGCTGTGCGATACCCTTTCCATCCTCAAGACGACCTGGTTCTGGATTCTGCTGAGTGTGGCTGCCGCGGCTGCGTTGGAATCCTACCTGCCGCTGGAGCAGATCACGCAGGTGGTTGCCGACCACTCGATGCTGTCCGGTCTGTTGGCGGCAGTGATTGGTTTTCCGCTCCATTCGGATGTTTTCAGCATCACGCCCATCATCCAGCTGCTGCGCGGGATGTCTGCGCCGGTTGCCTTGACCTTCACCCTGTCGGCGATGGTGACCTCGGTGCCCAGCGTGGTGCTGCTGACCCAGGCGCTCAAGCCAAAGGCAATCGTCCGCTATGTGGGGATTCTGGTCCTTTTGACCCTGTGCTGTTCGCTGGCAGCGCTGGTGATTCTGTAAAAAGAGGATTCTTGTGGCTATAATAGAAATCAATAAATCAAAAAGGAGATGCCCATGAATTTGTTTTTAAATGATATAAGGTGTGCAGAGAATCCTATATCCGGCAATAGAAAAATCATAAATACCATAGCGGCATTCTTCCTTGGAATCGCTTTGGGGACTTTTTCAAAGTTTTTGGATTTTCGTCAGGCACAACTTCCGGGTGTGCTTATGGCAATAGATGGAGCATTAGACATTCATAATTTCCTTGGGCGTTTTGCAATTTGGGCATTGATTGCATTGTGTATTTCTGTTTACAGCAATTCTGCAATCAGAGCAAGCGTGAATGTTTTTGTGTTTTTTCTCGGCATGGTTACGAGTTACTATTTGTATTCAAACTATGTCGCAGGCTTTTTTCCAAGAAGCTACGCTATGATTTGGTTTGGATTTACCATGATTTCTCCGTTTTTGGCATTTATCTGCTGGTATGCGAAAGGAAAAAGCAAATCGGCATGGATGCTGTCAGCGTTGATTTTGGCAGTATTGTTCAACATGACTTTTGTATATGGATGGGGATATTTCGAAGCACGCTCTATTTTGGAATTGGCAGTCTTTATGATAGGAGTTGCTGTTTTAAGGAGGGACACACTGAAAGGTTCTGTGCTAATGGGAAGCGTTAGTATCATTCTTGCCTGTTTACTGAATACAGTTGTTCCATTCCATTTTGGATAAACAATATCCGCTTTGTTATGGTAAAAAGAAGATAAAAAGGCAGCCTGCCGCATGAAAAAACGTGCGGCAGGCTGCCTTTTTTCTTACAGATTTATCTATATGTTATATGGGGAATATCAGTGTGTTCCGTCTACCAGCTGTGCGCCCTGCTGGTGCAGACGGTCGGCGATGCGCTGGATGACCGGACAGCGGGTGCCGTCCTTGCGTTTGGTACACACGCCCATGTGGACAGCGTCAGCGTGCAGTCCTTCCATCCGCTCGAGCTTTTCGTCCATGCCCTCGTCCCAGATGCCGTTTCCCTGCTCATCGCAGCCGTTGCAGCGGAAGAAGGCTTGCAGAAACAGCTCCTCTTCCCCGTACTGCGCAAAGGTTCGGGTGCGCTCGTTAAAGGCTTTTAAGCAGGCAGCGCCGGTGCAAACCTGATTTGCCCGCAGGCAGTTGAGCATGATAATCTTTTTCATCAGAATCTTCCTTTCTGTTATAGCGACATCTCCACACTTTGCGGTTGATAGAGGATGTGCAGTCTGCCGTTTTCGTCGGTGAACAGCTGGGTGTCCACCTCATACAGCTGCCGGATCAGCTCGCGGGTCAAGATTTCCTGCGGGGAGCCGCTGGCAATCACCCTGCCGGATTTGATGGCGTACAGACGGTCGCAGTAGAGGGCGGCAATGTTCAGGTCGTGTACTGCCGAGATGACGGTGCATCCCAAGCCCTTGACAATGTTCATCAGCTGAAACTGATATTTGATGTCCAGGTGGTTGGTCGGCTCGTCCAGAATCAGGCAAGGGGTCTGCTGCGCTAGTGCGCGGGCAAGGATGATGCGCTGCTGCTCGCCGCCGGACAGGGTGGAAAAGGAGCGGTCCTCAAAGTCCTGCATCCCAACCTTTCGCAGCGACTCGCGCACGATGCGGTAGTCGTCGGCGTTATCCCGGTCCAGTGCTTTTTTGTGCGGAGCGCGACCCATCATCACTACCTCGCGCACAGTGAAGTCAAAGTTGTAGTAGTTGTGCTGGGCGACCACCGAGATACGTTTGGCAGATTCCTGATAGCGGTAGGAGGAAAGCGCCTTCCCATCCAGATAAACAGCGCCCTGGGTCGGCTCCAACACCCGGTACAGGCAGCGCAGCAGGGTGCTTTTTCCGCTGCCGTTGGGTCCGATGATGCCGACAAACTCGTTGTCCTGCGCCTGAAAGTCGATACCCTTTAAAATCTCGTTGCTGCCCAATACGGCTTTTAGCTGTTCGGTCGTGATTCTCATGATTCTTTTCCTCCAAAGCCGTATTTTTTTCTTGCCATCAGGTAGATGAACACCGGTGCGCCGATCATCGAGGTCAGGACACCGATGGGAAGCTCTGCCCGGTCGATCAGAGTGCGGCAGAGCACGTCTGCCCACAGCAGGAACAAAGCGCCCAGCAAGGCGGACAGCGGAATCAGCTTTTTGTGGTCGGTGCCAAAGAGCATCCGCACCACATGCGGGATGACCAGACCGACAAAGCCGATGACACCTGCTGCGTAAACGGCAAAGCCGACCATCAGCGAAGCCACAATCAGGTAGAGGATGCGCCAGCGGTGCAGGTCGGTTCCTAAGGTGATGGCGGATTCATCCCCCAGCAGCATCAGGTTCAGCGTGCGGTACTGGCTCCAAAAGAACAGGACGCCCAGAGCCGATATGACCAAAAGCATCCCGTTGGTCTCCCACTCGGCGGCGGCAAGGCTGCCCATCGTCCAGCGGACAGCGGCGTTCACCGCGCCGGAGCTGTTGTTTTTGACAAACAGGACAAAGTTGGACACCGCCGAGCAGATGGAGGAAAGCGCTGTACCTGCCAAAATCAACTTGACCGAATTGGCTCTGCCGCCGATGTTTGCCAGAAAGATAACGCCCATCGAAACACCGAAGGCGCCCAGAAATGCCATAATGCCGATATAACCATTTCCCAATGCAGCACCGACACCGAGCAGGATGGCAAGGGTGGCTCCCAGCGAAGCGCCGGAGGAGATACCCAGAACATAAGGGTCTGCCAGCGGGTTTTTGACGATGGCTTGCATGACCACACCGGCAATGGAAAGCGAACAGCCGATGGCGATTGCCAGCACCAGACGAGGCAGGCGCACAAACCAGACGATGTCGCTCATGCTGCCGGAGCCGTAGACAGCCGGGTCCCCGATGCCAAACAGCTTGTACAGGATGACCCGGTAGACCTCGCCGACCTCCAGGTCGACCGAGCCGATGGTGACCGCACCGAGCAGCGACAGGATGAGTGCCGCTGCCAGCACCAAGATTGCAACCAGGTACATCGGTTTTCCTTTGAAGATACCATTTTTTAAATCAACTTTCTGCATAAACGACCTCCTGCAAAAACAGCCGGTACAGCAGAAAATCGGAGCGATGCCCCGATTTTCTGTCATGGATGAATCTACCGGAAAAGCACCTTACTGGTACAGCTCCGGGTAGAGGTTTTCAGAGATGTCCAGGATGCCGTCCAGGGTGCGCAGACCGCTGCAATAGATGCCGGAAAGGTTGATGGCATAGACCCTGCCGTTCTTCACTGCATCCAGAGAAGCAAATTTAGGGTCCTCGGTAATCAGGGTGACCACATTGTCACCGGTGTAGTCCACATCGCCGACGCCGTATCCATCGTACCATACCATAAAGATAGCGTCCGGGTTGACGGCGATGAGGTCCTCTGCGCTGATGTTGCCGTTGTCGCCATGTTTGCCGACTGCCAGCTCTGCACCACCGTTGATGGCTACGTTGCCACCCAGGGTGTCCTCGCCGTATACGCGGTAGGTGCCGCCTTCATCTTCCAGAACGGCTACGCTCAGGCGCTCCTTGCCTTCCAGGTGCTTGTTGATTTTTTCTACTTCGGATTGAATCTGGTCAACCAGCTGCTGTGCGCGGTCTTCCACATTAAAGATGCTGCCGAGGGTGAGGATGTCCTGACATTCTTCCTCGATGGTCTGTGGGTTTTCCGATGCTTTACCGCGGCAGGCGCTGTTCAGGGACATATAGGTGCCGACATTTCTTTCATGCCAGAAGCCGACATCGCCCAGACGCTTGTCCGAGAAGGTGCTGTACCAACCGGTGATGAAGTCAGGCTCCAGTGCAATAATCTCTTCTTTGCTTGGCATACTTTCATAGTAGTTGATTTTTGCAAATTCGTCCTTTAAATCCTCGCGGATCTCGCCGTCCAGACCGCATGCACCCACAATCTTGTCTGCCAGACCCAGCGCCAGCAGGGTTTCGATGTTGTTCTGATTTTGTGCCCATACGCGCTCCGGCGCTTTCTCAAAGGTGTACTCCACCTTTTCCTTTTCGTAGTTGTAGGTGCTGATGGTCAGCGGATAATGGCTGTCCTGTGCGTCTGCCTGTGTTTTGTCTGCCGGTTTTTCCTCTGCCGGCTTCTGCTCGGTTTCCTGTTTTTCCTCGGTCTGCTGGGTTGGCTCGGTTGCAGGGGTATCTGCTTGATTGGAGCTGCAGGCGGTCATGGCGCTGACGCAGAGAGCTGCGCACAGCAAGAGGGATAAGAGTTTTTTCATTTTCCTTTTCTCCTTTGGTGTGCAGAATCTTGGAAAAAGACCTGCAAAATAAAAATAAAGCCGCAGGACTCGGGAAGGAGCCTGCGGCTTGTAGACACAGTCAAACGCCTTTTTTGCAAAAAAGCGCATAAGAAACAGATGCTTCTTGAGTCCGAAAAAGCACCGTTTGATAACCGTTTTGCACCTGTATTCTGACTTAGACGTCCTCATGATTTCTCAAGCCTTCCCAGAACCAATCTTTGTTCCAGTGACCGGAATTTCTTCCATAGAGAAAGCATTCTGTCATTACAGCAGCGTTCCTGTGTGGGAATTTCACCCAACTTCCTGCACAATAAATCAAATTATTATGTGCATTATTTGCAAAAAAGGATAAATTTAATTGTCGCTTACATTATACAACATCCGTACAATTTGTCAATAGTTCTAAGACTATTTTCTTTTTTTTATCTTCTTTCTATGTAAATATTTTTGTATGTCTGTATAAGTCTACATAAGTTCTTTGGGCGTTGGTGTCAAAATTGGTGTCAAAGTTGGTGTAGTTAATAGAGCAGTTCTAAATTCATGTTCAGCCCACTGAGATGACGTATGAGCATATGTATTGAGGGTAATATCGGTATTTGCATGACCCATAATATATTGTAGCGCTTTTGGACTTATCTTTTTCTCTACAAGACGTGAACAAAATGTATGGCGAAACATGTGTGGGTGGATATGTGGTAATTTGACATCGCTGGATTTGTTATGATTCTTAACTATACGATTATATAAATTATATAACACCTGGCGACTAATATCACCTGTTTTTGAGTGAAATATAAATCCTGTATATCCATCAATCTCATAATCTATTGGAGGATAGACCTTTGCCATCTCTTGTAAAATTTGTAATGCAATATCGTCTAATGGTACAATGCGAACTCCTGATTTGCTCTTGGGTGGTTCTATGTTTCTATGTATTGTGAGTTGTTTACTAATTGTAATTACTCTCTTCTCAAAATCCACATCATCCCATGTTAATCCAAAGCACTCACCAATACGAAGTCCAGTATGCAGTAAGAATACCGAAAGCTGGTAAGCTGGCAAACTGCCATGATACATTGTCATTAAACTACTCAAAAAGAGTTGCTCTTCTTGAACAGTAAGAATCTTTGTTTTGGAGTCATCTTCGAGTGTAAGCCATTTTGATGCTGGTAACGAAAAGGGATTTTTGGTAACGACATCATCACAAAATGGGATTTGGAATGCCTGCCGCAACACACCCCATATATTATGTATTGTGCTCATTGTGTAGCATTCAGACAACTCTAATGCAAATTGACTTGCATCCCTGATTGTCACATCACGGATTCTCATATAGCTAATCTGATGAGCTTTGATGCTTTTAATATAAGACATATAGTTGGTATAGGTGTTTTTATTTACACATCTTTTAGAATCTAAAAACTCATCCAACAGTTCCTCAACAGTAATTTCGCCTCTTGCATAATCACGGTTTTCTTGTCTGGCTTTTAATATCTCATCCTCCTTCTCTCGCAGTTCCTTTAGTGTGTTGGCATATATCGTATGCCGTTTAGTTCCTTGTGTGAAACGGTACTGATAGCGCCCATCTGCTCTTTCACTCTCACCGGTTTTTAAAACTCTGCCTTTACTGTCCTTTCTCTTTTCTGCCATGCTGTTCTCCTTTCCAGAGAACCCTGTACAGCTTTATTGTAGCACTCCACAAGCTATTTGTCACTATACAGAGTACATTTCATTTAGATATTTATTGAATAAATCCTTCTTGATGAGCCTCTTATTACCAACCCACAGAACGAATTTACACCGATCGTCATTCGTGAGTTCTCTGAGTTTTCCAACACCAATATTGTAATAAGCTGCTGCTTCATCAAGAGTTAAATTATGTTTTTCCCAAATCGGAATCTCTTTCATAAAAATCACCCGATAAAATACAAAACGATAGAAATGCGGGCGGCTGATTGCCGCCCATTTGACATTATTATACCAACGTGATATAATGCCCTTGCATTAAGTAAGAATTACCGATCACACACATCGGTGGTCTTGTCAGCAACGGGGCTGACAAGCGCTCTGTGCAGCGGAGGAATGACTATGGAGATAGTTAAAATGCTGCTGGATTCTCTTAACGTCTGTGGCTCGATTCAATCTCTGATTGACCTGCTTGGAAGTGTCATCCGAACTAATACCCTCATCGTATTGTTGGTAGTGGTTACAGGCTTAAAGGAAGAATCGACACCATAGGGCTTCACATTGACACTACCCTATAAAGAAATCTTAATGTACTCTCACTGTGAAGGTGGGAGTCTTTTTTTTACGCTGCTTGTTTTAGGAACCGATCGATAAAGTAGTTATTTTTGCGAACATTCCCCATGTATTATTGAAATTGCTTCTTAGAACATAGGTTTGCTTCTCCAATACATCTACTACCTCGCCAACATCAGCCTGATACCACTCTCCACGAATATGACAATCCGCAAAATGTTGGTGCATAAAAGACTCCACTTGAAAAGCATTACTGCACAGATACGATGTATAGGCAATCCTCAATTCGTCAACGGAACCAGTCTGTAACTGTTTTAATCTTGCTTCTGGATCGTGAGCGACACCAATCTTAACAGCCCCATTATTTGTATTCTCAATCACATACACATACTGTCTGTTTCTGCTATCCTGCGGTAACACATCTTCTACAATTCTTGCAGCCACCATTTTTTGGAGAGCCTGTCTCATTTTAGAGAAAGCATTGATATACTTAATTTTAAATTCGTCAGCCTTATATCCTGTCAAACCTAACGCAATGTAAGAAAACCCCTGCTCATCCAATTCATACTCACGCTGCTGGCGGTTACGACTATCAATGTAAATGTTTTCGATAATGTGATCGGCGCAAAATTGTGCCGATTCCGCAGTGCTCTTAAACTTGTCATCAATAAGTCTTAATACTTCCTTATGGGATTTACCAAAGACCTCTGCAATCTTTCTGCTAGTAGTGGTAGCTGTGCCGTTTTTAGAATAGACTAATCCATCAATATTTCCCTGAAATGATAAAAGTTCAAATGTGTGACCTATATGTCGTGCAAGTGGAATTACTTCATCAAAGACCCAGCGTTCAAACTTAACCGCACTTGGCAGCTTGCTTCTAACAATTAGTCTATACACATCGCCCTCTGGAATGAAGTTTATCTCCTGCGTTTTACCACTAATAGGGGTATAACGTTTTGTTATAGCCCTGCAATGGTCATTTACTGCTTTATTAGGATTCTTATATCCCAGTGCTTTTGCCACATCAGACGCACAAAATAAAATTGTTCCATCATTTTCAATGCAACTTCTCATTTCGCCAAAATCCACATTTTCAAATACCTGAATCTCAAAATTATTACTCATATAATCCTCCCAACCTGTCATATCTCGATTGTCCAATTAGCATAATTCTCCTCTTATTTACCAGAGCTGCCCAGCACTCCTGTGCCTCGTTCTGAGCTAATAGAATTTAACTCATCTAAACTTACCTCTCTTGTAAAAACTCTTGGCACAGGGACAACCAGAGCCTGTGTGATCGCTTTTGAAGTTGGATAAAGAATGATTTCACAATCTTTTGCAAATTGAATTGTTTCCTCATTTACTTCATCTGGATTGTACAATACAAGATAATGTTCTGTATGATTGGTAATGGGAACAAACCATTCACCACGATAGCCACTGTCAATTACACCACATCTCTGACCAATGCCCTTTGTACCTGTGCTACCTCTCTCTTTCAGAATGAAGCAGTAATCTGAACTGCAAGCACTTGCAATGCCGGTAGGAATCATGACGGTCTGATGGGGTTCAATGCAGATTGGTTTGTCGATACAGGCGTAGATATCAAATCCTGCATTCTCTGCAATTTTGGATGGGATAATAGCCTTCTCTTTATATTTAGCGAATAATACTTCGGTCATTTTTCTTCGTCCCTTCATGGGGTTTTTGCTCTACCCCAGCTATTTCTAATCTGTTTACAAGTTTTCCTTATTATGGTATAATAAGTCCAACTACTGAAAAGTCATATCGGAGGCATCCGATGTGCATATCAACAATACGGTTGGTATGTACTGCAACCCAAAGGGGTTGAAAACTATGAACATCATAGTTAAGTTGCTAGACTTCGGTATAGCTGGACTTATTACCATTGCAATTTTGGTGATTGCCAGTATCTTTATTGTATGTGTGGTGCTACGGCATCCACATGATACGATTGAAGTCAGGTTCTTTAAAATCCTGTACATCAAAAGGTCTAGCCGATAGCCAGTAGTCGTTGTGGGTAAGTCCTGTCTTACCCACAACCATCTATCGACCGTCTATGCTCTCAGCTTTTGCTGGGAGTTTCTTTATTTAGTTACACTTGCTCCAGCCACATTCTGTACACTGGACACATCCACCAGCACGAATGACATTTGCACCACAATCAGGGCAATTTACAATCATGCTAGTATCTTCAACCTGAGTTGTTTCAGGTTTTGTATTGGTTTTCGGAAACTCGTTTCCTTTTACTTCCTTATAGAAATCTAACAAGGTTCTTGCCAGAATATCAGAACAGGAGATTCCATCTAACTTCTCTCCCCTACCCATTACCTTGATACAAGCTGGACAGGTGATACCTTTGAGCTGATCGACAATCTCTTCCACTTTCACACCAGCTCTTAATCCAGTGGAAATCATACGGTTGACTGCGTTGATATTGGCTTGACAAATACCGCCCTTTGAGGTATTGATGAATGTTTCAAGCACATTCCCATTATCATCATGGTTTACTGTAATATACAATGTGCCGCAAGCACATTTCTTGCAATAAGTCTTTCCAGATGTAACACCAATCGTTTTTCTGGAGGTTGGCACAATGCTGTCATACTGTCTCTCATCATGTTTGTCATCTTTTGGAGCAGAGGTTGTGAGAATACCAGCTCTTTCACAGCCATCTCTAAAAATGGTGATACCTTTACAACCTTGTTCCCAAGCTGCAATATACAGCTGTGCAATGTCATCCTTTGTGGCTGAATTAGGAAGATTGACAGTAGAGCTAATAGCAGTATCAACATGATTCTGCATTTCAGCTTGTGTTTTAACTCTATCTCTCCAGTCAATCTCAGATGCGCCCACAAAATAATCAGGCAGTGTATCACACTGATGCAGTTTCATATATTCTTTTGCCGTTTTACAATATACATCGTAGTAATGGTCTTGATTATCTGTTAAACCAACAGTACGTCTAGTAAACTTAATTGCAAACTCAGGTTCACAACCACCTGACTCACCAAGCATTGTGGCAAGACTTCCTGTTGGAGCGATAGACAACACAGAGCAATTTCTAAGTCCATATTTTTTTAATTCTTTAATCTCTCTATCACTAAAATGAAGTTTAATAATCTGACTATCGTATACACATTCTTTATATTTAGGAAAGCTACCATATTGCTTTGCCAACTGCGCACTGGTTAATACAGCAGTTTTAAACATATCGCTAAAAACATCGTGGGTAAAATTCAATGCCTTGGTGCTACCATATCGAATGCCAAGTTTCATCAATGCTCCAGCATATCCAAAACAACCCAAGCCAACATTACGATAGTTAAAAGATTTTTCCTGCTGTTCTTTAAGTGGATGTCTCATATAATTTTCATCAATCAATTTATCCAGAGCTTTAATTCCAATACTGACAGCTTGGACAAAACCATCCATATCAAAGTAAGCCTTATTGGTGTATGGGTTGATGACAAATTCAGAAAGATTGATAGATGATAGGCAGCAGGCGAAGTGCTTTGGCAATGGCTGTTCACCGCAGGGATTGGAGGTTTCAATCTGGTAGTCATCATCATATTCCATCAGATTGTAGTTGCGAAAACGATTTACAAATAGACAAGCAGGGTCTCCCCAATGATAAGAATTATCGACCAACATTTTAAAAATCTCGATAGGTGTTACATCATATTCTACGATATGACCACTGTAATCTCTGGTTTCATGTAGCACAACTACTCTGCCAGTATCGTAGTATTCTTTTACTGCTTTCATAAATTCGTCATCAATTTCCAAAGACAGATTTGCTTTTTCAATCTCTCCGTCTTTTGATTTAATTCTGATGAAGGTTTCTGCCTCTTTATGTCTTGCATCAATCGACAACATCAATGCACCTTTTCTGGAGCCACCCTGAGATGTTCCGGCAGTCACTTCATTGTAGATTTTCATGAACGGCTTGATACCATCTGATGTATATGAATCTCCAACAGGAGTATCTTTTGGTCTGAGTTTGGAGAGAGAGATACCTTGTCCACCCTGGGCTTTAAAGGTTAATCCAATATCTACACAGGCTTGCATAATATCCTTATAATCATCTTCTACAAAGCCCCTACTGTAACAATTAAAGTAGGAACCTGAATTCTCAACCCCTCTATTTGCCAGTGTTCTTCCACCAAACAGGAACTTCTTTTCCTTAATCAATCTCTTTACATCTTCATCTCCGGCACTTACTCTATCAAGCCACTGGTCAAATGTCTCTCCATTGTACTGATACTTCTTCTTCCAAATGTCAATTCCCAGCTTATTATCTTCTCCTAGCCATTCTTCAATTCTCATTAAATCTCTCCTTCTTTGTTTACATACTCTTGCCATTCAGTGTGTTTTACCATTCGGTATAATTTATCAGTGGCAATCATCAGCTCTTGATTGACGATTACCTCATCTGCCTTTTGTTTAAATCCTTTAAACGCTTTTGCATCATGGATCATTCTAACCAATGCTTTTTTCAATCCATCTCTTTTGGTCAAGCGTTGGAATCTATCCCACAACGATGAATCAATATAGACTACCTTTACATCTTTAGTTCCTTTATAGTGTTCTTTGAAGAACTCAACACCGGCTGGATCAATGACATAAAACAGTGCATCATCGACCTGCTCTTGTGTAGCTGCATAGTGATAACCATTGAAGTATGTATAGGCAACTACATTCTGCAAACATTTAAACTGTTCTTCTGTAATAAAAATATGTCCCTTTTCATCAGGGGTTCTTTTCGGTCGAGTCGTATAAGACTCAACCGACGAACCCACATTCTTTAATCGGTTGACGATAGTGGTTTTACCAGAACCACTTTTGCCAACAATCAGAAAAATTGTGTTCATTGATTATCCTTCCTGTTATAAATGACTACCATAGATGGAAATGGTGCTGTACCTTTTGGCGTTCCATTCTCATCGGTAAACTTTAATCTTCCTTTTACAAACCTGATTTCTGCTTTGTGGTATATGTACTCATGAAAATATTTGGTATCGGTTCTTGCCGGTATCAGCATGACGATAGTAGTTCCCTTCTGAGCTTCCTCATACGCTTTCTTAACCCACAAGCCGATCTCTTTTCCGTAAGGAGGGTTGCAGTATACCGCTCCCCCCATGTCCCAATTTTGAATCAAACCATCATCTTCTGGTGTAAAACACCGTTTACACTTGCTGTTCTGATGGGTGGCTGCTGCATCTAATACAAAATGAAACTCAGCATCCAATTCATCAAAGAATTGTTGCGGTGTACACCAATCTTGCTTCTCTGAACTAAACAATCCTTGATTTAACATCATTACGCCGCCTTATCATCGAGCAATGGATCAATCATTTTACTCTGTGCTTCTGCATAAAACTTTCTATCAATCTCAAAACCAAAGCTATGGCGATTGAGTTCAAAGGCGGCTCTTAATGTTGCACCACTGCCAGCAACAGGGTCAATAACGACATCTCCTTCATCAGTAAATACCTCAATGAGCTGTTTTAAAACTGCAATCGGCTTCTGTGTTGGATGAATTTTTGGCACATCTTTCCCATCTCTTTGCCAGGCGAACCAGTCAAACACCATCTTACCGGTTCCTCTGATTGGCTTCCCTGTTTCTGGGTCAATCTGTCTGCCATTATTGAATTTAGGCAGCTTGTCTCGATATAGTACAACAGCAAACTCTGTTGCTCCCACAATCCTCATGTTGGCTTTCAGAACCTGCGCAGAATAATTCTTACAGAAGAATAAAGGATAGTAATGGTTGAATCCATATTGCTTTCCATACTGAACAACTGTTTGAATCTGCTCAAACGCACAGAATACAATCATTGCTGGTGCTTTGCCTTTCTCTTTTGGCTCTGGGATTAAAAGATGATTACAGAAGTGCATATACTCCGCAATCTTAAAATATCCATCGGAATTAAAGAAGGAAGATTTTGCCAGTTTGCTTTCACCATTCTTGTTGTCGCCATCTTTATACCACATCGGATTGCTGCCATAAGCATCTGCTCCAATATTATAGGGAATATCTGCAATCACAAGCTGTGCTTTGGGAATCCCATATCGTTTGTAGTTTTGAAAGTTATCTCGATACAGTTCTATCTTAGGCATTTAAATATCCTTTCTTGGATGTCCACAGCTATATGCTCCCTCTGGACAGTGACCATATGTACAAGGCGCACCGGCTTTTGCAAAGACATTCGGAGCTACATCCTTTACAAGCTGGAGCATTCTATCCGCAAGCTCTCTAATTTCCCATTGACTTCTGTTGCAGCATCTGTGATGGAAGAAATTGAATAACGACCTTGCGTTCATAGTGACAATCATCTTGGTACAGGTAGCATTCGGCAGGACATATCTTGCATCTTCAATGGCTTTCTTTTCTGCTGCTTTTGCATCAATACCCTGCTCTATATATCGTTTCTGCAAACCATCTGCTAATCTTTCATAAGTCTGCATACTATCGAACATTGCCTCTAAAAATACACCATGCAAATATTCATCTTCTGCAATCGCCGGTGGAGTTACATAGCCAAAATCATCATGTACATAGCGTTGACTCTGGACTGATTGGCTTGCAATTCTATGCCTAGTGATCTGCGCCAAGAGTGATCTGCTCACACCCTCAATGCCAAAGGTAAAGGTAATATGTTCAAATGGGCTTTCATGCCCCATACTGGCAAGTTTTTTGATAAAGGCTTCTGTTTTTTCTGGAGTCATGTTGTCCAGCAGCGTTGCGATATCTGACTTGCTGTAGCAGAGTTTTGCTGCTGCGGCAACAACATCTTCTGGGTTTGGTGTATAGGTTAACAATTCTACTTGCAATTTAACACATCCTTATATTCTTGATAAAACAACTTTCTGAGCTGCAAAATATTCATCTGGTTCTCTGGGTCTTGCTCATACAACTTTCTCACAAAGTCATAGAAGTAAATCATCTCAGGGTCATGCAGCATACTGGTATTCAAAAGCTTTCCATACTTTTTAATGGATGGCAACATTCCTCTGAGCTTCTTCCATTTCAGATAGTATGGAGTTTTGAGTTTGACTCGATAGCCGTTTGCATCTTCCAGTACATACCCCTCATGGTCTAATGGCAGGTCAGTATTTTCGTTTTGAACATCCTCAACAAATTGAATCAACTCTCTTGCAGAAGTGATTGTAGTTGCAGGCACTTTGCAATTACATTCAATTTGCCAAGAAAGAAAATGTACTGCTGAATACTCTTCAAACTGTGATTCCATATTATTCTTTACAACATCCAGTAAATATAATCTTGGCTGCTCATAGTTAATGATGTGAGGATCAAACTCAGGGTCAATTACCTCAAACAGCAAGGTATAACCCTCTTTTACCTTCACAAGAGCCGCATCCTTATAGCATTTTTGTTTATAAAACAACTCTTTAAAATGTTCTGCATATTCACCACCAATCATGGACTTGGTGCAGAACAACAGGTCGTCATTCTCCTTATCATATGAAAGCAGCCCTAAGTAACCATTCTCTTTGTAATAGACTGTAATAGGATATTGCATGGTTGTGGTCAATGCAGCCAACGAGGTTTCGTCCCTCTCGCCAATATTAAAGAATTTATCATATCCTCTTGCCACTACTTCATCTGTATTGGTGTTGAGATATAAGCCTCTTGCTTTCATTGTCTGAGCATCCCAGACACCTTTATTAAATGCTTCTCTGGTGAAGTTAAAAGAAGAAATGTCTCCAAACTTCTTTTCCTGAATATACCGGTTGCTTCTTATCTGCTCTGTCAGAGTAGTCTTTTCTTCTCCTTGCTGTTCAACTACCTTTCTTGGCTGAAAAACTGTATTCTGATACTGTTCTGTATGCCAACCAGTATGATCTAAAATTGCAAATCTTAAATGACCTCCAAATTCCACCTCATCCTCTAACAAAAAGAAGTTACCATTTTGTACTGGCAGATGGTATGGATTACGGTGTCCACATACCTGATAAATATTGGTTCCTTCAACATCCTTATTAAAGGTATCAATCACCTTTACAATGTCCTCATACTTACCTACGCCGTTTGTCATCTCCTGAGTGGGCTGTTCTACCGAGATATAAGAGCTTGGTGTACCTCCATGAGATACCAAAACCGTTTTATCGTCGAAGGTATAGTATGCCATCTGCCCACATTTACGATAGATTTCATGTGCCATATTGGGGAGAATACCGCCACTTAATAGTTCCTTTTGAGTGTGATATTTGAATACAGCAGACTCAATCGGCTCTTTTGTTCCATATTTCTTTAGCCATTTCTCATGATTGCCCTCTAACAGCAATACATTGGGGAGCTTATACCATTCTCTAAGCAGCTTTATAACCTCGGCATTTTCAATACCTCTATCAATGTAATCTCCACAGAAGATGTAGAATGTATCAGGGTCAATCTCTGGGATAGCTTCTTTTAATACGGTTGCACATCCATGAATATCGCCTACATGAACAACGGCTTTATACTTGGACAGGTCGATGGGTTTAATTTCGATTACATCCATAACACGCTGGGCAGTATCTTCTTTAGTAGTAAAGGGAATTACTGTAATTCTCTTTGGAATCTTCTGAGTTGCAAATCTGGCATACTGTCTTTCAATGACATATTCAGGAACTCTCTTATATTTAGGGAACCTTATACTATTCTGCTTTGACACCTGTTCTTTAGGGATACTGGTCATATCAATTAGAAACACACGGTATTTATACTCAATCGCAAGATTGCGAAGCCTTGTCATATCTTCTGTTTTGGAATTAGTGGAATCCACAACAGTGAACTCACCCTTCTCAAACCGAACCCTTAACATCTCAAACACTAAATCCCAAACAGCAGATTCATGTTTTGTCGTAATGCCCTGCTCTCCATTACAATGGGTCATCAAAGAACCTATCATCATACGGATATCATCTGGGCTGATGGTATATGGCTCCCAGCCCATACGCTCAATAAAGGTTGTTTTACCGCATCCTGGACAGCCTCTAAACAACACTAATGTTCTCATTATCTTTCACTTCCATATAGCTTATTTTCTGTATCTTTCCACCACGCATGAGGCTTGTCCAGACAGGTTGCAATCTCAATCCGTTCAGTGCGACCAGTACGCAGCAACTCTTGTTCTGTTGCCGGTCTAGTGACACACTCTCCACATTCACTCTCATATCTCTCACACATTCTCTGGATTTCATATCTGCCGAACTCTTTGCGTAGTCGTTCTCTACGATAATCTCTACTCAGTTATCCTCACTTCCTCCCTTTGCCGAAAGGAAGGATTTCTTTATCTCGTCAAGCTCTGTCTGATACTCTTCAAGTTTATTAGAAAGATGTGTATTTGACTTTTGTAGGTTTTGGTAATCATCCTTCATCTTTGCAACCTGTGCTTTTAAATCCAACACATCTTGTAGTTTGGTTTGGAACTCTGGAGTGAAAATATACTCCAGAGCCTGTTCTCTATCATTCTTCTGTATCAGGTTCATCAAATGGATCAAATTCTTCTTCCTCTCTATATGCTCCAGCACATTTTGGACAGCCATACCATGTTTCAAAATAGTAATCGCATCTCTGTTCTGTGTATCGTACTGGATATTGAAATAGGTGATTGCAGTCTAAACATCGGAACATTATTCGTAACTTACTTCCTTTCCATCTTCTCTTAGACAGACAAAGATAGGAAACTGCAAACTCTCTTTCTTGGTTTTCTTGTCCTGTGAAACTTCCTTATATTTGACTTCAATCACTCGACCAATTAGACTATCTCCTGCCTCCCAGAACACTTCTCTTTGTTCGTCACTCATACCAGAACCGACAGACACCTCATTGCCTTGATAATCCACAACAAAGTTGCCTAATGTACCGGCAAGTCTGCCAGAACCTTCCTCCAGCCTGATAATCGGCAAATCACAGGTATAGAATCGTTTTACCTTTAAAATACCATTATGGCGCTTGCATTTATATGGCACATCTCTGTTGACCATGCACCCTTCCTTATCTTCATCCACCATTTTTTGCAGGCAAATTTCAATTTGAGAATGGTCTGTACCAGAATAGAGTCTATCCACAATCGAAATGTTCTGGAGATTCTGGTCTTTGATTCGCTTATCCCACTGATTCAAAACATTTAATCTCTGTCGATATGTAATAGCAGATTCTCCCATCTGCCAATCTGTAACATTTAGGCAATCGTAAATGGTGAAGTTAATTTCAGATTTTGTATCTGCATCAGAATTGATGATTCCAGTTCCAATTCTAAAATTCTCATTGTCTGGAATATGGTCAATATTCTTTCTTCGCAGTTCTCCATCCAGTACATAATGCTCTAGTCCAGCAGAAACAATATCGTCGATAATATGCTGGAGTCCGGTGATTTCTTTTCCTTGTCTGCTAATGATTTTTCCTTGATAGTAAGTACCTCTGACACCATTGAGTTTTTCGGAAATTGCAATCCACTCATTCTTTTTGAGCTTAGTATGCTCGATTGAAATAGCTCTTTGTACCTCCCATGTCGGAATGAAATCCTTTCCGTATACAGCATTGAGAGTTTTTGAATCACAGCCGATTTTCAAAGTCTTAGTGATAATGGCGGTAAATAAATCGTTGTATTCTGGATAGCAGCGCAATATCTCTTGACAGATTGCGATATCCTCATCAGAGCCAGTATTATGTATAGTCAGATATTCCATCAGGGCGTAACAGGCAAATTTAGCATTACCCTCAAACTGATTGGTCGGTTTTACAGACTTATTAAGTTTAGCTTCGCTGATACCAGTAACAATCAGCGGAGAAAAGCAGAATCTTAAAATCTCTTTCAGCAGGATATTGTCTGCATTCTCGGCAAGGATTTCTTTCTTCTTCTTTATGGATGATGTATTGGCAATCTGTTTGATGATATGATAGGTTTTTTCCAACTTTATCTATCCTTTCCTAATTCCAGTGTGTCCTTTAGCAGTCTTACATACGCTCTGAGTTTGCGGTTATCGTTTGGCATCTGCTCACTGATAACCATTTGTAAACAATTCTCCAATACCAGTCCAACCTGTTTACCCTGTGGTATTCCAATATCCATAATGTCATTTCCATTGATTGCAAGGTCTTTTCTGGTGATGATTTGCTTTGCCTGCTGCATCTCTCGATACAGAGTGATACAGGCATCCAGCTCTACAATCAGAGGTTGGTATCGTGGATGACTTGGGTTGTGCGCTAACCAGTCACAGTTGCATACCATCCACAAGTCCTCATACTGATTATGGTGCAGTCGGTTTATCATGCGGTTAATGCTGTGCTTTGTAGGAACCAGCGTGGCATCATGGTGCTGTACCAGCTCTGCGACCTTTTCAATCGTGTGTGTATCGAACCGCAGCCTTGTCATAATCTCCTTTGTCAGCTCTACACTACGAATAGCATGAGCATAAAAATGGATAACACCTTTATCATCCAGGATTGCTGTATCCGGCTTTCCAATATCATGGAAGAACAGTGCTAATGCAATATCCAGCCGACTATATTTGGATTGGTTAAGAAAGTCGATTGCCAACAAGGTATGCTCCAACAAATCTTTGTGATGGTATGGGTTGTATTGGTGGTATTCTACACAGCGTTCTGCTTCTGGAATCACCACTTTCAGCATTGCTTTAAACAATTCCTGATACTGGGTATCTGCCTGATATGCCTTGTAATCGAACCACAGCAGAATTTTACTCAGCTCATCCCTGATTCTCTCAGCAGAGATTTGTCTTAGCAATCCCATATGGTCAAGCGCTGCTTTATAGGTTGCAAGCGTCATGGTTTGTGGATGAAGATGAGAGAGCTGCATATGGAAACGCAGCAGTCTCATAATCCGCAGGGGATCTTCTTGAAATCGCTCTGGTGTTGCCCCTACGACCTCGATCACTCCCCTACCCAGCGCTTCAATCCCATTGTAAGGGTCAATGAATTGCGGAGGCTTATGGTGCAGTGGAGGTTTATAGGCAATCGCATTAAAGGTAAAATCTCGTCTTGCAAGGTCTTTTGTAATATCGGTTTCAAATGTAATGCTGTCAGGGTGTCTGCTATCGGTGTATTTTCCATCACTGCAGTATGTTGTGACCTCGCAACTATCGTCCTCTAGCACTACCGTTACAGTGCCATGTTTGATTCCAGTAGGAATCACCTGATAGCTACTGAATACCTCCATCACCTGTTCTGGAGTTGCAGATGTTGCAACATCATAATCATGCACTGGAGTTTCCAACAGCATATCTCTGACAGCACCGCCGACAATATATGCCTCATATCCATGATTTTCCAGTTCACTCATCAGAAACAGGATATTTGGCGGTATCTCAAATTTCATTCTTAATCACTCTTTCATTGACGCTTATGACCCATTCCTCAATCCGTTTGCTGTTTGGCTTATCCGGCAGGCAAGTATTCCTTGCATCGTACTGCATACGCTTTTCGTATGTATCAACCATCTCAAAGAACTCATCTCTGAATGTGCCGTCTGATTTTTGGTATTTACCATTACGGATTGCTAACAGCTCTGGAATATCATTCGTTCGGTAGGTGATGATTTCTTCCTTCTCCAGAATATCGAAACACATTAGATACAAACGAACTAAGTGCATGGCGTGTTTATTTAAATGAGCATCGTCTTTCTTCTTGTTTCTTCCGTTGAGTTTGCCATAGTCTTTGACTATATTGTTAAACTCAGACCAGATGGATTTGTAATCTCTTAATGGGTAGTGGCTTAATGTGACATCCATGAAGATTTCGGTATCCATGTCGCTTTTATCAGAGCGATCCACATACAGCCTAATTGCACCATCCTCAAATGAGGAATACTTATTGGCAAAGGAACTCATAGCAAACATACAGGATGCGGCAATGTGTTCTTCCTGCCGTTTCTGTTCATAGGTATCTCTACACAAAGCATTTTCCAATCGTCTGAGCTGTTGATTTGCATAACCTCCAAAAGAGTGAATCGCTCTTTTAGAAAGAAACATTTTTCGGTTGTTTAAAAACTCCAATCCAATCGGATGTACCATGAGATAATGCTCTGGTCTGCACCCTAACAACTCAATCGTGTTAGGGTTACAGGCTGTACACAGAGAAACCAGTTTATTAAAGGCATAGATTGTTGTATCGGTTGTATTATCCTGCACCTGTTCAAAGTGACTGGTTCCAATTAAAGAGGACTTTGTATTAAAGGCGCATCCTCTGATATCCACATCAGAACCTTCCACATTTGTTCCATAAGCATGGCTGCCGCCCAGCGTCAAGAACATGATATTGTTTTTGAGCAATGGGTTAGTGTGAATAAACTGGTACTCAGGTAACTGCAATAAGGATTGCAATTCTTGATTCTCCATTACAGAACCTCCAACTCGCCAATCCACCAGTAAAACTTAGGGTCTGAGGTATCCTCTTTGAGCATGACAATCTTTGGTTCTTTCCCAAACTTTTCATCATACTCAACAGTGAAAATCGTGTCTTTATGTTCCTCCACAAAGGCTTTATACTGGTCTGTCATTCGAGAGTAATTGCGGTCACTCTGAATCGCTTTGACATTGAGTTTTACCTTTGTTCCTTCTTGAATGCTCTCTTTATACTGCTGATATTTCTTTACCAGCTTGTCCACAATCTTGCGATTGATATGGTAAGACGATTTCATTATTCATCCTCCAGGTTAATATCTTCCATCTTGGGTCTTACCTCCAGAGTGTACAGGTACTGACCCATATAGGAGGCTTGCTCTTTTAAAAGCAGCAGAGGACATTTTGGTTCAAACTCCAGTACACCAGCCTCATATTTTACAATCATCTCATGCAGTTTCTCATACCGAATTTTGGTCTGCCAATACTCTGCTTTGAATCGTTCTTTATAATCTGGGCTACACATTCTGCCAATAGTATGTTTTAATTCCATTGTTTTCTCCTTAAATAATCTTGTAATAGGAATCCAAATACCAATACTTAATTTCTGTTTTTGTGCTGATTTTAGAATGAATTTGACTGGCGTAAATAATATCGCCTTTATGCAAAGGCTCAATCTTATATTCACCAGCCATTAAAGTTAAATTAGACGTTATGCCGCTTCCCACTGACCTTGCATCCACAGCATAAGCCCACGGCTGCCCTGTCTTTGGACTAATTAAAGGTCGAACCTTCATAATATACAGCTTTCGCCTATCTTCCTTTTTGCCGGTCGCTATCTCAATGTAACCCAGCAAGTCCATCTGACTTTGTATCTTTGTTTTTAAAGGTACATCCGGCAGAGACAACGATTTAATTTGTGTCTCGCAGGTTCTAAGCATCTTCATAATAGACTCTTTGATTGCTTGATTTAACTTCACTTTGTTCTCATTGAGAATACCATCGTACAAGGTAATCAGTTCCGTATCATTTACCTTTTTAGCCTTTCGGAGAAGAGCTTGTGCTCCTTTAACGGCGTTGTTGATTGGTTCTGTATTCCAACCCACAAAGGTATAGGACGCTGATTCTGAGCCATCCTTATTCGTTCCAACAGCATACTGCTGTACAAGTGGTTCGTAATATTTGCCACTAACCTTTTCCTTACGAATGCTCTTCGCATTGCCGTATTTGAAGGTTTCCATCAACGACACCAGCTTTTGCAGTTCTGTTTGATTGCCAAAGTCAGCAAAGTAATCCAGTTTAATGAGAATATCAAGCTGTCTGCTATCAAGTGAAGTGTGTTCATCAATATCAGCCAGCAAGTCAACAAATGTGGTGTATTGGTTTTCCTGTGATAATTGGTAAAGGCTATTTGCTACATCGTCGTTCATGTACTTTACAGAAGCAACGCCTTTACCAATCGTTTTTGATTCTGCATTATACACATATTTATCTTTTGATTTACCGAATCTAGGTGGTACAACCTGAATGTTGTAAAGTTTCGCTAAGTCTGTACCAGCCTTAATATCTTCATCTGTTTTAGCATGGTTTAGGTATGCTACAATAAAAGCATGAGGGTAATAAAATCTGAGATAGGCGCATAGATAACCTATCATGCAGTAGCCGATTGAATGATTGTCGCATAATCCGCTCTTTCGATACGGCGCAGACTAGCTCTTCTGCTGTTGCAGTCTTTGCACTTCCACCGGTAGCTCATCCTCCGGTGTACAATTAGTCGTTACATCTTCCATTACTGGCTTGACACGGTATTACCTGCTATCTGTTACCAGACCGTAGGCTCTCTTAGTCAGCTGCTTCGTCCATGGGTATTCTGCATATCTTCCTGTAGGACTTGATGCAGGGTCTTATTCAACTGATACCGTTAGCCTCCATGCGGAGACACCTATGAGCAATGTAGTTCACAAAGAATGGACAAATCTTTATCCAAACATATACGAGGAAGCATCTTTAATAATCTGTACAAACTCCTGAGCTTCCTGTTCTGCAATCTCTCTCGGCTGATCTGATTTCTCACAATATCCTTCCAGTATCTTAGGCAATGCTCTTCTGAGGCGTTCCTCATCTTTTCTAGCAATCGCCCTTCTGGTATTGTCTGCTTCTGAACCACTGAATCCACATATCTGAGTGAGGAACTTAATGACATCCTCCTGATACACCAAGTAACCATGATTATCCTTCAGCAGCTCATCAATGATTGGTGATGGATTTTCATGAGGCAGATGGCTCATTAAATCATCTCGATAAGACTCACCGGAGGGTCTGATAGCTGCTGTTACCAGCGACATATCGTAGACAGATTGTGGTCGGTATTTTTTCAGCATTCCAAAAGCAAACGGTGATTCCATCTGGAAGATTCCAGTAGGGCTTCTGAGCATATCATTCCAAACCATAGGGTCATCCCAATCTACCTCATGGGATTTGGGATAAGGAATACCAGCTAATTCACAGGCATCCTTTACAATTCCTATATTCTCCAGACCCAGAATGTCATACTTAACCAGCGATACTTCATGTACACAATCCATATCCAGCTGGAGGATAATATGACCATCGTTTTCCAATACACCGTAGTTATCGGCAAGGGTTACAGGGCTTGCAACGATACCGGCTGGGTGCATGGACTGAGAAATTGGTGTATCAAGCAAACCATCAAAATAATAGAACACATCAGGATATGTCTTTCTGGCTGCCTGTTCGTCCATTTCATACTCAGCCTTAATCCGCTTCATTCTTTCTGGAGTCCAAGGATTTTCTTTGGCAGTTTCCTCATTCATTTCTTTTGCAAATGTAAGTTGAGTTTCCAATGTGGTGGTGTCCTGCCCTGCTTCTTTTGCTATCTTGATTTCCTTCCTAAGTGCTTTTTCATCAATCAGATGTTCTTTGCACCACTGGAATGAAAATGCTCTGCCAATTTCATCTATCGTCCCCTTTGCAGAGATTGTGCCAATCGACAGAATATAAGCTGTCAGTGCAGGTGTGAATCGGTTAATGATGTACTGGTAGATTTTGTCTCTATCTTCTGGAGCAGCATCAATGTCGATGTCTCCAATTTCTTTTCGATCCTCATTACAGAATCGTGAGAATACGGTATGCCATTGTTCAGGGTTGAGGTCAATAATATCTGTAACATAAGCGACTCTTGAACCTCCACAGGAGCCACGATTGAAGCCAATCGGGATTCCATTTGACTTTGCCCATGACACCATCTCAGACATAAAGAGCATAAAGCCTGTCATACCAACCTTTTCAAAGACACGATTTTCTTCTTGAATCGCCTCTATAAAGGTTTGTTTCTGTACTGCCGGAATGATGTTGTTCTCTAGTTTATACTGGAGTTTTTCTCTTTCTGTTTTCAGCAGCATCTGTTTATCAGATTCTGCATCACCGTAGAGTATTGGATATTTGAAGGACAAATCCAACTCAAATTCTTCTACGCTGTCTGCCATAATATTGGTGTTATCAATGGCTTGCAGGTAATCTTCTTCTGGAATGGCATTCTGTTCTGCGAACATTGCAACCAGCTCATCCAGTGTTTTATAGGTCAGGTCAAATTCATCTTCTGAGGCAAATTCAATTCCTTTTGCCTGTTGAAGAATCGTCCTGCATTCTGCCTTATAATTATCAAGACTGTGAGTATCTGTACCGGCAATCAGAGGGATTCCATATTCCTGCCCCAGCTGTAATAGATGTCGGTTATAAACCATCTGTTCAATGCAGTTATGAGGCTGTATCTCCAGATAGTCATACGCCTTTACCAGTTTTCGGTAGATGGGGTCTATTGGAGATATTTTGTTTAAAGGCGATGCCAAACAAGCAGAAATTTTGATTACATTCTTAGAGATTCCAAAAAACTCATCAAAGGAAATTCTTGGTTTATGATAGAAGTGATTGACGGTATCTCCTGTAATAAGCTGCATTGCATTGGTTGATTTGCTGACCAGTGTATTGATTTCCTTCACACCGTCATAGTTCTTTGCTATGAGGATTGTGTGGTAGTTGTCTTTTACCTTTTCTTCATGGGTTCTGGTTAAATAGCACTCTACCCCATGCAGGTATTTGAGTCCTCTTTCTTCGCAGTAAATCTTTTTCTTGACCCAGTTAAAGATATTGCCATGCTCTGTAAAACAGATGGCAGTCTGCCCAATCTGGGCTGCATAGTCGATATAGTCTTTGTATGATGTTGCGCTATCCAACAGGCTATATGAACTATGCAGATGGTAGGTAACATAATTATCCATTGGACTTTACCTCTCCAAATACTTCACTTTCGTCTGGAATAGGATATGGTAATGGCTCTGTATATTTGGTGTTATCCCACTTATACTGATGGTCAAATTCTTCATAATTGGTAAAGAAACGTCGACTTTTAATATCGTAATAAAGCCCCAAGGAGAGGTTTGCCTTTCCCCTCATGCGGTCTTTTATGACCTCAAACATGACATTGTATGGGTTCGGCTTAACCTTCCAGCCAGTACCATTTTCCTTTCGCACACCCTCCTGCTCTTTTGCAGTCACTCTTTTTAATCCAAAGGCACGATGAGCAAGATTGATGATATTGGATGTACCAGAGATGTCATACATACCGACATTACTTGCTCCTGGTTGGAGTTTTCTAGGGTGTGCAACCAGTACAGTTGCAACATTGTATTTCATGGAAAACTGAATCAGCCAGTTGACAAACTCAGTTTGTTTTGCGTTGGTGTTTTGTTCATTTGCACCCAAATCCACCGTCATCAGATTGTCGATGATAAAGAGCTTGCTGCCGTATTTACGGACTGCATCTACCATTGAGTTCTGAATATCTTCCACCTGATTGGAATATTGGTCACGATAAATCATCAGCTTCTCTTTGTAATAGCTAGAGATTTTACGCTTAGCTTGTTCGTTTACTTTGTAGTAGACAGCATCTTGGCTGGTGGTATATTCTGTGAGATTTCGTTGACCAGCGAAGATGTATTCAATCCAGTTCTTTGTCATCCAGTCAGGTAATTCTCTGCTAAACAGCCATGTGTTTTGCTCATGATCCAGTGCGTTGGTTACAAGCTGGCAGAGAAATGAGGTTTTGCCAGAGCCAGGTGTACCTGATAGGATGGTTAGACTGCCATAGAACAGACGCATGATTTCAGAATCAATCCCACGGATGCCGGTTGTAATACCATCCACATCTGATAGGTCAAGTTCTTTTACATCTGAGAAGTCGATGAGTGATGGTACTGGAGTATCTTTTGCGTTGACGATGAGGTTCATCACTGCTTCTTTTCCGCAATAATACAAAACTTCATTCAAGTCTTTGACATGAACCTTTTTGCCTGATGTGCTGGTAACAGTATGAGGAATGTCAACAACCTTTGTTCTCCAACTACCTAAGCGATAGACAACCTCTTTTTGCATTTTAATACCAGCTTCATCATTGTCAGAACAAACAATAATACTAGAGAATTGCTCTAACCATTCCCAGTTCTCAGCAATCCACCCAAAGTTTCCTGCTCCAAATGGAACTGAAACTGCATTATGAATCCCAGCTTCAATCATAGCTGCGACTTCCGCTTCTCCCTCTCCGATCGCCAGAGGTTCAGAGGGATTTACCCTGCTCATGTTATAAAGCAGCGGTGTCGTATCAGAACCCTTTTGTGCCCAACATTTATTTTCTTTCTTACGAATCTTCCTTGCTGGGCGATATTTAACTGTAGTCAGTACATCGTTCGTATCATAATAGTTAAAGGTCATATTGCCCTTACCATCCGACCGAATATCCAGATAATCCACCGTCTCTTTGCTGATACCCCTTGTTGCCATGTATTCATAAACCTGTGTCATGTCATTGTCTTTGCTTTCCTCATGGGGATAAACATACTGGTGTCTGGTCTTGACATTCAGCTCACCAAAACTATGTCTGATACCAGCTTTCTCAAAGAGAGCCTGTACAGCCTCCATATAGGACATACCCTGTGTTTGCATGAACACATCTATGATATCGACTGTTTTTTGGCAACCAAAACAATGGAAGGTATAGTTCTTTGGGTTGTAAATTAAACTCGGTGTATCTTCATGATGGAAACAGCAGAGGGCTTTTAGGTTATGTTCATCAAAGTCCTCCAGATGAAGCATCTCTGCCATAAGCAGAGCATTGTTATCTCCTAGCTGTTCCTTTGCTTCGTTTATTTTGTCTCGATCAATGAGCAGTTCTACCACCTCACATCCAGTTCGGTTTTTGTTTTCCGATTGCTGCGTAAACATGGTGTGCTGCAAATATAGTTACAAAAATAGTCGTCGTGTTTGAAGTCTTTTAATAGCTTTCCTTTTGCCTTGTAATCCAACGCAATCTTATCCTTAAAGGTTTCATCCTGATAGATGGTCTGAATACTGCTGGTAAACCATTCTTTTGCTGCAAGAAAATCTGATTCTTTGAAGTCCTCAACTTCCCATGTTCCAGCTCTGAACATATTAAATACCAGTTGATAAGGGTATTCTCCATACTTCTCTTTTACATAGATTGAGTAAAGGTAAAGCTGTCGCAGGAACTCCGGCTTCTCTTTTTTGGTAAGACCTGATTTACTTTTATGGTCACAGATTATGATTCCTTTGGGTGTTCTTACAATCAGGTCGATGAAGCCAATAAACGGATAACCATCTACATCCAGCAGCACCTTCTGTTCGACTCCGAGGATTTCACAACCCTCGAAGTCTCCTTGAAAGTTTTGGAAGTATTTGATTCCAGCTTTATAATAATTTTCTGAGAGGTCTGCATATTTGTTATAAGGAAAGTCAATCGTAACAGCAGAATCATATTCGTCTTTGTATGTCTGTAGCAAGTCCCACAGTTCTAACTCACCGGTGTAATATCGCTCCAGAATGGAGTGACCTAGTGTACCCCACTGGGCAAAGGCATTATTCTGTTTCTGCTGTTTTTCAATGTATTGCAGATAGAATCCACGATGACAGGTGTTGTAGCAATTTACTGATGAAAACGACCACACCATGCTATCCAGTTTTTCTTTGTAGTCTGAATGAACCATTAGAATGGATCATCTTCTACATCAGTGTCGGTGTCTGGCTGTGAATAGTTATTTGGATGATATTCTTCTACAGGGTCAATATCAAAGATGGTATAGTTGGTATATCGCTGTTCCTTCTCTTTATCCCATCGGCTGGTTACTTCAAAGTCCACCAGCTTCACACGCTTTGCATCCGGCATTGCTCTGAGCTTATCCAACGCAGTGCCGATGACTCTTACAAATTTTGCAGAGAAATCAGTTTCATATTTCTCTGTCTCTTTATTTCGGCGTGAGGTGCTAATTTCTACTACACCATGATTGCCTTTATCTTCAAATTTCCAAATACTGATATTGCGATTTACTCTTAGTCCCATGAAATTCTCCTTACTTCAATTCTTTCAGTTTTGCCATGATGGTTTTTGCGGTTTCTACATCAGGAATGGTATTAGGCTGACGATTTCCATTGTTGTATTCTGAAATGATGTTGTACAGTAGTTCTTTATCCATTCCTGCTCTTACCTTCTGAGAACAGAGTTTGATGATCTCCTGTTTGGCAACATCCAATTCTGAGAGGTCTGTTCTCTTTACAGCTTTACCCTTCTGCTGTTTTGCTCCGCTGGCTGCGTTTCCATCATCATCATTTTCGCCATATACTACAAGAATAGCGTTTAGTGCAGCTCTACGACCGTATGTTACCGTTGCGATAATAGTCTGCGGATCGTCTTTTGCGGCGTTCATAGTCAGTGGTGGGAATGTCCAGCAAGCACCATTTTTAAAGGAAAGCATTGTGGTGATGCTGACTTTTGTACCTGCTACAACTGGAAACTGCATCAGTCCAAAGCCATATTTGGAAAGCAGCGGTCTGGTTTCATCCAGAACTTCATTCAATGGCGCATAGTTGCCCTTGTTATAGTTTGCTGCGGTTTTTAGAGGGTTGCTTACCTCTCCTACGAATCCTGCCCAAGCCTCAAACATTTCTTGTCTCTGCTCTGGAGTTCCAATAATCTCCATATACTCTTTACTGCCAAGCAATAAAGCGTAATTTTCTGGCAATTCTGGCAGGTCGGTGGTCTCTCTTACAACTACTTCCTGTAGGTCATCTAGGTTTACATTGGTATTTTCTTCCAAACAAATACTTCCTTTCATTTTGAATTGATTTATGCAAAGAAAAGTGATATAATGTATAATGGGTTTATATATACTTCTCTGTGCAACGTTAAAAAAATAAAGTTGTTTCTGATTGCCATCTATGCTATACTAAAACTACAACACAGAAAGGGTGATTTTAATGGCAAGAACAAGAAAGGTTAAAACAACTGCTGAAAAAATTCAAGAGGTCGAAGCTCTGATTGCTTCCAAGAAAGCTGAATTAGCTGATTTGGAGAACACCTTAGCAGCTTTAAAGGAAGAGAAGAAACAGGAGGATTTACTTGTCCTGTACAATCAGATTCAGGAAAGCGGTTTGACTATCGACCAGGCTCTTGAACTGCTCAAATAGTTTATAAGACTTTCTGAGGAAACTCAGGAGGTCTTTTTTATGAAATAATGTGTGGGATTGACACTCTTTTATGCTCTGTCATGTGATGGCGGTTTAGGATTTTTTCTTTAATCTCTTTATTTGGATGGTCGCCAGACATGATAATTAAATCGACATCTTCATATGTAAATCCAAAAGCATCTTCATCCGTTTTGCCACTCAGTCCATCTTCCGGCGCTTTCTCTATCAGATAGTTTGGTAACTCACAACATTTACCAAGTTGAACCACCTGAGTCTTTGTCAAGTGTGCCAATGGAGCAACATCACCAGCAAAATCTCCGTATTTTGTGGTGTAGCCAAGATAGATTTCAGAAGCATTTGAATTACAGGAAACTCGATAATGTAATTCCTGCGCCAAGCCATACAAAACCATCATTCTAGCTCTGGCTGTAGTATTCGCAACTGTCTCTGGGTTAATTTCTTCCTTCGCAATCAGCAACGCAGAGGTTGTTTTATTGACAATATCTCCAACAGGGATGACAATACTATTGATACCAATGAAGTTACAGGCTGTCAGTGCATCAGCCATTGGCGTTCCTGGAGCAGCATTTGAAGCAAGATGGTTTTGTGAGATGCTGGATTGATCTACATTACAGTCTGGCATCATGACTCCCAGAACTTTATCTTTTCCAATCGCCTTTGCCCACAGATATGCTGCAATGGTACTATCTTTTCCTCCAGACATCCCAACAATAACTCCTTGTGCATTGCCGGAAAGATTCTGGAACCAGTGCCTCATAAACTCCAGTATCATCTCATACTGTACATAAGGCTGAAAACCAATTCGATACAAATCTTTCATCTGATGCCTCCTAATAATTAAAGCGTCCATCATGCAGCCTATCTCGAATGATATCCAAAGTGTTACGGTAATTTACACTGTCTCCATACACCGATAGATAATACGGTATAAACGCATTGTATTTTCCGTCGTCAATAGTACATACTTGGTCATATTCTGTCATCTCTACACATCCAAGTTGATTGGCGTGTGTTGTATCTCGATATATAAACAATAATCCTTTTGGACTCTTCTTCATTTCACCAGTATCTGTCTTGGGATTTTTGAAAATTGGATAATTTTTATCATCGACACAACAGTAGGTTGATTTGACTGCGATTCCGTAAGTATCTCTTGTAAGCGGTGTGTTCCCATCTGCTGACTGCATAGAATAAGCACCCATGCCAAGGCTGACATTGTTAGCAGCAAATCCCTTTGCTTCTAGTCTACGATAGATTTCCTCTGCTCTCTCCTTTGTAATACCGTCGCCATATACTGCTTTTACATGAGGGTTCAGCACTTTATACCCCTTGCTATTTATAGTACCACCAAAGATATTCCAGAGAACTTCTACTGTTCCCAAATCAGATTCTACATTTGGATCTGAGTTAAGTTTACCAGCCACAATGTCTACTGGATCACCACTATCTCCTCGAATCCCAATAAAACCATTGTGGTTCAATACTGCTGCTTTCACATCTGGCTCTCTAAGGATATTGCATACTAAGTTCCAATAATCGTAGCTGTCAGATACCATAGAGAAATTATCGTTTGGATAAATCTGAGTAAGCAAACGAACTATCATATCCTTTTCATTTCCGTCCACCGCTGTATTGGTACACATCACAGAATGTTCTGTGGAGGCAAGCCCTGTCGCAATCTGTTCAGGATTTCCTTTATAATACTTTTGAAGAAAATAAAACGCTGGGATGGTAGCTGTTTTGTTAAAGGATAAAAGGAATGCTGCGCTGGCTGCCGCTGCTGCTTCTACACTCTGCTGCCCTCTCATTGAGAAGTCACAAATTGCAGACGCTTCTGGAGCGTCGACAACTGTTTTGTCATACCATTTACGGACAATCTGCCGGAAATTATAACCAACATTTGCCGCCGCCATAATGTGCCATAAAGTACATTGCATTGAGGTTTCAATGTAATTAACGAGCCATGCAAAGTCAGGGTGTGTATTGTAAATTTCAATCATTGGTACTTGAATAGGAACCTTTGTTCCCTCTGGAACTCCATAAATTGTAATCGGAAGATAACCCAAACGATGCAACTTTCTCCATCTTTCAGTATCTGCAAACCGCTCCCCTAATAGATGTTTCATTGCAAACTCATATGGTGCAACCGCTTCATCTTCAGTAAGATTGAAAAAGTTTGTCTGAAAGTCCTCAATGATAAACTTTCTGACATAGTAGCTCAATCCAAACATAATCAGAAAGTCATCATTATTTCTGCTTTTTCTGGGAATCAAGTAAGAATGTAATTCAGTCATTCCATCGGGATATTGTTCATGATGGACTGTTTTGTACACATCGGTAAGCAACAATGGATTCATATTAGAAATCCCACCCTTCATCATCTGCTCTTCTTTTTATCAGAGGAAGAGTATGGATTTTTACATTGGGGTTACGCTTCATACTATCCGTAGTATATACTGCTGTGATTGTATCATCGTGCATAATCTCCCCTTGATAGATAGAGTTTTCGCAGTGGGCTACCATAAACACAACATTCTTTGCACCGGCATCTCTCAGCATCTTTGCAAAGGTATAAGCTGTTCCACCTTTAGAACAAATATCATCTACAATACAAACCACCTTATCTTTTAAGTCTGGTGGATTGACAAATTGAAAACCAGAGAGTTTACCACCCTCTCCACGAACCTTTTGTCCCACAAAGCTAGGATAAAGTTCAGAATATTCCAAATATCTCTTCTGCGCTCCTTCATCTGGAAAGAAAAGATAATCTACAGAGTGTGCTTTGATTACATAATTCAAATAGATTTGATCTGTGTCTTTTTGGTTAATAGGGACATCTAAGAAACATTCTTCTTGAATTTTAGGGCAAAGTGTTTTTGCTGTATCAGAATGAATATCATAGCAATACACATCACTAACACATGGATGGTTTAGGATTTTTGTCATCATAACGACTGCTGGATATTCATGCTGATTCGTCATCCTATCTGCTCTGGCGTATGGAAGATATGAAATTGTAAGATGCAGATGAATATTGGGATCAGTATAATCCACCAGCGCAACTAAAGCATACAAATAGAAAATATCGGTGTCATCATCATACCGCATTGTAATATCATAGTGATTTGCAAAATGTATACCAAACGGAAGTTTGAACTGGGTTTCTCCATTTGGAAAGTGCATTGGTTTCCATTCTTTTCCATCAATTAAAATCATTCGTTAATCACCTCAATCTGTAACAACTTCATCGCTTCTAATGCTGTTTTGTGACTCTCTGGAGTAACACAAGCGCAACAGGAGGCATCAACAACAATCGGAATTTCCGGCAGCATAGATTTAATCAGAACTGCGTTTGATAGTACACAGATACCAGTACAAACACCAACCAGCTCAATACTGTTGTTTCGATCTAGAGAAAAATAATAGAAAAAGTTTCGTATTGTTTTTACCAATCCCTCTGATCCAAATGTGCTTTTTTTATGCACAAGATCACCATGCGCATCATATACAATCTGCCATCCATCAGAGCCTTGGATACAATGAGGAATTGGCAGATGTTTACCCTCTTGTGTATTCAAATAGTTCTCGTCATGAGTATCCTGAGTGAATACTACCAAATTATCTTCTTTGCGACACTGGTCAATCTTCTGCTGAATTTTTGGTACAATCGCCTGAGCTTCTTTTGTTCCCAGTGCTCCGGTGATAAAGTCGTTTTGCATATCGACAACAACCAGAATTTTCATGCTATTTCTCCTTTCGATATAACACCACATGGTATTGCTTTAGATAGTCTGAAAGCATCGGTAATATCTTTGTCCAATCCCCACCGCCTCTATCGCATCCAATCCCATAAGGCATTGCAATAGACGTCTTGAGTGGAATCTTTTCTTCTACCAGCACCTCATTCAGTCTACATAATGCGTTTTGAAAAGCATCATAGTCAGTATGTCTCTGTCCTCTGCCGTATTGGTCTTGTGTAAACAGGTTCACAATCGACTGACCTTTACGATGCCGCAGGGACACATTCTGTTCCATAGGGTCAGCGGCAACAATCAGACACTGTCCTAACAGCGATTTACCCTGCCGCTTCATTTCATCACAAAACTTTTTATATTGATAGTACACATGAGGATATTTTTGATGTACTTGCAGAGCGACACCGCTCCCCATTACACCCTGACAATTAACAGAATGACAGATAAGCGGTGCTGATGTTTCAAATAAATCTCTGTCATATACTTCAATGTTCATTATTTATCTCCTTCATCCCATACCATGAACATAATTTTAATTGATAATATAAGTTGAGCAATTCGGCTGATGAGGTACACCAGCCGAACCACCAACTCTAATACCGGATTAGTCTCTAACATCCACAATCAGATCACTGTTTCCACCCTGAATCTGTGGGAGCTTACCATCCCACTTCTCCAGCTTCTGTCTCTCCAGCAGCTGCGGTGTCAGAGATTCATTGATCGCTTTATTTCCATCTGCGATACCCTGACCTCTGATTTTAGCAGCTTCGGCATTTGCTTTTGCAACTTCCTTTTCTTTTTCAGCTGCAATCAGAGCAACTTCCTTATCTTTCTGTGCATTGATCAGTGCAACTTCTTTGTCCTTATTGGCTGCTACCTGGGCGGTTTCTGCCTGAATCTTTTCAAGCTCCAGAGCCTGTTGAGCATTTACCTTTTTCTGAATAGCTGCTGCGGTTTCAGCATCGGTTTCAATTCGAGTAAAGTTTACAGAATCCATGACGATTCCATAATCTTTAAACTTCTCACTCACATGAGAAAAGACTTGCTGATTAAGTTCCTGACGTTTATCGCCAAAAATATCGGTTACAGGAAAAGTGGAGCTAATCTCTCCAGCCCATGCTTTGAGTTTTCCTCTGATAAAGGTGCTTTCGATATGAGAGCCGGACTGTCCTCTAAACTTCTCAAAGGTAATATGTACATTCTCTGGGTCGAAATGATAGCTATATTCCAAATCCACATTGATGGTTTTACCATCAGAAGTGGGAATATCGAAGGAACTGTCATCTTTATCCCCTTCTAAACTATCTCTGGACATGTATCCCTGTTCAATCGCAACAGAATATTTTGTTACCTTCTTTGTTGGTGCTACCATATGCCAACCTTGTGTCAGCACTTCATCTTCTACACCACCGGACATATTGTATACAATGCCGCAATAACCGGCTGGGATTCGTTCGATACAGGTAAAGGTAAATACCAATCCACCAACCACTACTAGCGCAGCAATGGTAGCACTAATCTTTCCATAACTCATTTGTTTGTTCCTCCAATAACTTTAAAAATTCTTTGACTTTTCTGGCAATCGCTTTTCCCAGCATAATGACCATTGGTAGGACTGCTACCAATACCAACCATACAACAAATGAAATTGCCAGCATCATGAAAGCGAATCTAAACATCATTTCTTCTGCTCAGAAGTGACATTATACACTGGCGCTTTGACAGACATTGCCGATACAACTTTTTCAGCAAGCTCCTGATTCTTCTGTGTTACCTGATCCAGACGCTCATTCAAGGTTTCGATAGTCTGATTCAAATTTGCGATCGTATCGTTGGCTGTTCTGAATTTGCTTTCCAGCATCTCAACCTTATGCTGATTTTCGATTTCCATAAGCTTGACCTTTGCATTGTACTCAGTTTCAGCCTCCAGCTTACCTTTTTCCTGTGCATCTGCAATCTGTTTCTCTGCCTGGGCAAGCTGTTCTTTCATTGCAAGCTCTCTTTGATTCAAAGATTCCTCCAAATCTTTCAAAGCCGCATCTCTATCGTTCATCAGCTCTTCTCTGGCTCTCAGTGCAGATTCTCTTTTCCATTTAACATCTTCCCAGTCATCGTTTTCCATCTTATGCTGGCGTTCGATGTTGTACTGGTACTCAGTTTCGGTTCTTTCCAGAATCTTTTTATTGCTATCCAGCTGGTTTGCCAATTCCTCTTTTGCCTGAAGGATTTTACCCTCATAGGCATCCAGCATTTCAGCCTTTGCATTGAGCACTGCAACGGTATTCAGATACTCAGACTCCAGACCATACAGGTCATTCAGTTCTTTGCGCTTATCTGTAATACTGACATCCAAATCATCATTGACAGACATCTTCTCTGCCAAGACATTCTTTGCGTCCTGCAATCCAGCGATGATGTTATCCATCATTTCATTCAAACTAGATTTTTCTTCTCCAATCCTTGCTTTTGCGTCCTGAATCCGTTTGGATTCTGCTTCCTGCTTTGGGTCGTACCGGTTTGCTTTCAGAGATTTCAGCTCTTTGTCCTGCTGTTTAATGTGTTCCAGCAGTTCCGCTTTGGTAGATTTTGAATTAACTTCTCCCATTTCTTCATTCCTCCTATGATTTTATTTTTTTTATGAGAACAGCACATCGTACTGATATGGCGCAGAAGATTGGACTTGAACCAACACACCAGATTTCTCCGGCTACTGGCGGTTTAGCAAACCGCTTCCTTACCATTAGGATTACTTCTGCATATGTACCGGATAACCGGCACTAGGTTATTTCTTTTTAACCTTTACAACAGTCTTTGGCTTTGTAGCAGGCAGAACGATTGGTTTATACCTTTCTCTTGTAATGGTTTCTACCAAACACTCATACGGATCGAGTTTATTGGATAAGACCATATCCACCGCAGCGGTTGAGAAACCGCTGATTAAGGCAACACCCATTTCATTTTGTTTGATTGGAATAGTGTTGCTTCTGCTGAGGATATTCCAGAATGCCAATCTTGGCAGACGATATCCAGCATCTTCATATCGTTTTCCAATGACCTCGAACAAATTTGGTTGTAAGCAATAGCAGCTATGATTATCACAAGCACATATATCAAACTCCATATCTGAGAGGATGAGGATTGTACCTGGCAATTCTTCTGGAAGAAGGTGGTGCTGCACCGCAGTTTTTAAAATTAGGTCAAACACCGCTTCAATGTTGGTATTAGCCACTTCATTATGACGAAGCGCAATACGGATTTTTGACGCTAAAGTGCCATTGCCTTTACTCAGATCGACCAGCTGTGGACGATTACTAAAGGTAATGTATTTGTCATGGAACTGACCAACAGACCTTTCGGCAAAGTAGATTGCCAGTGCATTTGCAACATCCAACGCTCTTGCACTACCGTTTGCTATCCTCTGTCCCATCGAGCCACTACCATCAGCTACGACGATGACATTCTCTGCATCCTTTACAGTATCAGGCAGATTCTTCCAGAGAGCTTCTAAGTTCGGATTACATTTAGCAGATGTATTGACATTGTATTCTGCGACAATTTCATGTGGGTACAGGGTTGATGAGTTGATTTTCTTCTCACCCTTATTGACAGCCTCCAGAAAATTTCTTCTTCTGGATTCATCATGTCTGAGAAAAGCAGGATTGTAAATCAGATTTGCCCTGGATGGTACTGCCTGGTAGTCAATATTTTCCCACTGGTTTGCACTCATCTGTCGTTCAACAATGTTGATGTACTTTCTCAGCGAAGAAAGAGTTTTGTTGTATTGTTTATTCGTCCAACCAAGAGCCTCTTGAATCTGCCTTCCCATCCGATGAGAGTCACGATCCTTACCTTTAGCTGATGGCAGCCATTTTGCCAGCAGAGAACATGGTTTCTTTTCCTGCATTGCTTTTACATCGGCAGCAAGCTGATTACGGATGATGCCCATGACACGATATTGTAGTTTTGTGTCCAACAAACACCAAAGGTCATCCCATCGTCCATATTCCGGCACAAGCTCCAGCAAATCTGAAATTTGATTGGACTGAGTATTGGCAAACTGTTTCAGAATAACTCTGAACAGCCGTCTTTCACCCATGCCACCACGAATATCTCTGGCGTAGAACAACCATTTCATCGCTAGCTCTGGGTTTTCATTCCATGCTTTTCTGAATAGTTGAATAATGGTATCATCCCCTGCGCTTCTGAGAGATGATACTTGCCAATTTAAATCCAACAGAGCCTTGCCGGTTGTCCGATAACCAACAGCTCCATTTTCTGTAATGGAAACATTCTGGCTTTCTTCCAGAGTGTCCTGTAGTTTATCTACGAACATTTTAATTCCTCCTAAAAAAAAGAGAGCGGCTTGCCTCGGCTGCGGAATCGAACCACAAGGTAACTTGATTCTGTTAAGTCGAAAGTAAATTTGCTGTAAGTGATTGCCGCTCACTCCACTTTAAAACCTGCACCAAGCACCGAGATATTTGATTTTTATTTACGAATGTGCTATACTAACCACGAAACCCACCATACCGCTTTATACTCAGGGCTTCAATTATTTTTTACAGTGATTGATTGCCCCGATTCGTGCTTTGTTTGCATGAATCCATCTGTACCTATGCTCAGAAGCTATAAAGCAAGGAGGTGAATTTGTGGCTAATATAGTCGCATTGGTTTCCGAAATGGATATCCCTCAATGTATCGCCTTGTGCATCATTGCAGTGACCATCATTGCATTGGTTTACATTCTGGTACATTCGCCAGCGGATATCTCATTTCATGTGAGAAATCCTGCTTTCCTTTGAGGCGAAACACCTCACTGAGTCGCATAGGCTGGAAGCAGAGGATTCACAAAGCAATCAGACTGAATAATCAGCTGGTCGCTTTTTTTAACACCGCAAAAACGATTCAAATCCCTAATTTGATGTTTTGTAATATTGCTGTAGGCGGTGTATGCTCAATCGAGCTTGTCCCCTGAGCTATCAGGGGGGTATAGGGCTTGACAATTTACTTTTCTTGCGTTATGATATATGATGTATTAGTATACTCTATTGTCACAAGGCTAAAAAAATAAAGGTCAAGCATGGTGCGGATGGTGGGAGTCGAACCCACAGAACACAGGGTTTGAGCCTGTTGTATATGCCAATTCTACTACATCCACAGAAGTTCCGTCAGGGCTATTTACAAGGCAGAAAGGATAGCACAAGGAGTGTCTGATAAAGGGAATTTAGAATGGAGATGCTGCCCTGACGGTTGGTGCAAGAGAAGGGACTCGAACCCATACGCTAACGCAGCAGCTTCTAAGACTGCCATGTCTGCCTATTCCATCACTCTTGCATGATTCAATTTTAAACACCGCAAAACAATTCAAATTGGAAGTTTGATATTTAATATTGCTGTGAGCGGTGTGATTGGTGGGAGCGGTACGGATTGAACGTACAACGCACAGTTTGTAAAAGTAACTTTGCTGTAAGAGAGGTTAAACCTCTCTTTTTTTATCTGTTGCTCTACCAGTTAAGCTACACTCCCAAATTGAGGACTGGATAGTTTAGTGGAGATCGCTATCCTTTTTTGGTTTATATATCTTTATCACATACAAAGCCAATGTCCATTTGCCTTTCGGCTGGTACGGAAGATGGGACTCGAACCCATAGGATACGGATTTTATTCCGATTGATTTACCTGCTACTCTACCTTACCAGAGCTATGAGTAATAATATTATTATCTTAATCAATGCCATTATTATCTATTACAACTTTGGTGATATAATACATTTAACTAGGCTTGGTATTTTTGTTCAAGTTATTTTTTAAATGCGTTAAATTGTGTTTATATATCAAGTCGTAGGCTCTTTGATAATTGGCGCCTTTTTGGGTTAATCCTAGCTTACCAAGAGCTTGTCGGATATTAGCACTATCAATCAAAGCACTTACAAATTCACCATCTGATATTACGGTTTGTTTGAGATTTCTACCCCTAAAATTATTTGTGTACGAGTGACAGTTAGGACATAGTAACAACAAATTGTCAACCTGATTATTGTTACTCACTCCGTCTATATGATGTACTTCTAAATTTATAGGATAACCCATCCATTCAACGTTACCACAGTTTTCACACCTTAGCCCTCGCTCTTTAATTAGGTAGCTCTTTAGTGTTTCATTTTTGACTTTATAGCACTGAAATTTGCAATCAGATAAGTCATATGCCTGATTACCTTTATTCCATGATTTGCCATAAAAATGCGAAGTATCAATATTTAACTGATCATACATTCTATTTAAAGATGTATGGCTACCTCCGCTGCACACAGCAGACCCTAATTTTTGTGCGACCTCTCTCGTTGAATGAGAACTCATAACAACTTCTCTTATGTAATCTTCAGGAAATTGTTTCCACCGAGGTTTGTTTATTGCGTATCTCCTCCAATAAAAGCTTCGATAAGCAAAGTAACTTGTAAATATAAATGTTTTAAACACTTTGTCAAAGTCCGTTGTATATGCCAATTCTACTACTTCCGCATATTCCCAGCGCAGCAACAGAAACCATTCCACTGTTCTTACTTGACTTGCATTTTGCTGGGAGATTTGAGGCGGTGAACTGAATCGCCATCGGGCAGCTATGGCTCCCCTACATCCATACGGATGACCTCGTTGGTGGGACTTGAAGGATTTGAACCCTCGACACTTCGGTTATGAGCCGGATGTTCTAACCAGCTGAACTAAAGCCCCAGATGCGTCTGTTTGTACAGCCCCGACGCTGGGCTTTTTGCCGGCTGATGAAACATGCTAAAAACACCAGACAGACACTAACAATGAACCCCACTGACTAGCCTGTTTTCATCGGTTCTTTTAAGGATGCCAAGTATAGATTTGTCATCTCTCGACTTTCAAGAATGAGGGTGTCGAGTGACGACCTATCTACATTCGGCAGTAAACAGGTTATTGTAATGCCAGCCTTTATTGGAGCCGGAAGTCGGGATTGAACCGACACACTCAGTTTGGAAAACTGATGTCCTACCATTAGACGATTCCGGCAGATACGGCTGTTTCCAGCCGCACCCGAAAAAGAGGTGATACATGACGCATACATTGAGGATATTGGCGGCTGCGGTAGGATTCGAACCCACGGAGCTTTCGCTCACTGATTTTCAAGACCAGCACCTTAAACCGCTCGGTCACACAGCCATGTGGCTGACCGTGGTGGATTTGAACCACCGGATGCAGGAGTCAAAGTCCTGTGCCTTTACCAACTTGGCTAACGGTCAATGATTCCTCGGATTGTGTTCCTGCAAGCTCATTTAGTGTTATTGGGAACATTTATATATTAACACACCCTCATTTAATTGTCAACCCCTTTTCTGAAATTAAATTTAAAATATTTTATTTATCCGAGTAATATCCTTTAATGATTATATTGCACATATTCTGCGTCTGCATATCCGTTAAAGGTAGTTGATTTGTACAATCTACGCATCGGATGTTCCTCTTTTACCTCACGATATGCCCGTCCATCCAACATCCTCTGTTTGTGTTCATTGTACGCTTTCTGCAATGATTTGAGTGTTGGAAAACTTTCTAAGAATTGATAGGTGCATTCCTCTTTCCAGTACAACATCCCATTAAAAATGCCTAACTGTGCCCACAAGACCTTTCCATCACACTCTCTCGGCTCATACTCTACTGTAATTCTGTCCTCTAAGTCGTGTGGTACAATCGTTTCGTATTTCTCCCTTTCCATCAGTGCCTGTTTCTGAGCTTCGATAGGAGAAAGCAAACCTTCCTTATATGAGTAGCATCCACCATCTGTTCTATAGAATGGATAGTCTGGCAGTCCCTCCACCTTTGTTACCCTACTGATTCTGCATTCTCCCAGGACAACTCTGGCTACCAGATCACCAACCTGACGAATGCTTCCTGGTGCTGGAGTAATTCTTTCTGGATTTGCATAGATTGTATTTTGTTCTAGCATATTGATTCCTCCTTGAAATAATAATGGGAGGGCAATTTGCCCTCCCCGTGTTCTTCCCTATATAATTTCTACATCGAGCTTTTTAGCTGCCCTATAAGCAACGCTTTCAAAAGTTTCACCGTCTGCGGCATACCATTCATCCAACATTCCTGCCGCTTCACAAAGCTCCTTCAGCAGTTCCATGTCCCAGGTATCCATTGCTCTGATTTCTTTTGCGATGTCGTTAGCAGTTCTCATGTTCACGTCTCCTTTGTCTACTATTATTTTTTGAGCAGATGACTGTTCTTTGCTACAAATTCGCTTCTTCTAACAGCTCCATTCGCTTCTGCATTCATTGCTTTCAAAAACAACCAAGCTACGCAAGCAATTACAATAATAACACCCATAGTCACATTCCCTTTCTTTTGTAGACCCCACACTGTTCTATACAGTGTGGGGATTGTATTAGTTTTCTGTCGGTTCTTCTGTTGGTTCTCCTGTTGCATCCGCTGGGAAGAAAGTTCTTTCCCATGCAGCATAGTCTTTGATAAAATTTCTTCGCCTTGATTCAGACACCTCGTTGCACTTTGTCCTGCGGTATCTGTCGTACTCACCAGAACGATAGATGTCACGCATGGTGTAGTAATCTATATTTTTCGCAGTGGAATAGTCTTTGAGGATTGAGGTCATTAACGTTGGGGACATTGCCTTATGGCTCTTAATCAGTAATGGACTCTGTTGCAGTGGTTCTGCCTCAGATGTTTTAATCATGTAGTAACATCCGGTTTCATTCCACTGATTGATGATAGCCATACAGTCGTCAGTCAGTTCAATCTTTTTGTGCTTGTACGTCAGAATGTTGCCTGACAAATCTGAACTACGGACTTGCAAAATCTCTTCTGGCATTACACCGAGGTAAGACAGCAAAGCAGCTAAATAGCACCTGTTTGTGTGCATATTCTGACCAATCGCAGGAAAGATTGCGTTGAGATAATCCCTCAGGTGGTCGATGTCCTTGAAGTCTTTTGCTGTCAGAACACTGGTAAAATCAATATCTCTGATTTTATTGTCTATCAACAGCGGATTGATGGTGTCAGCAAGATTCAGACCTATCTCATCCTTCATGTAGCTGATGATAGGATTCAGAAAGTTCTGTTTGAAACTGGCTGATGTTCTAAGTTCAAATTTTTGAGCCAGTTCTATAATCTCCGTTTCGTCCATATCGCAAAGCAGTTTCTTCTTCTGCCGCTCAAAATCATGAATCGTATCTATGTTTCTGTTGGACACATTGATTCTTATCTTTTGGGCAACAGAGAACCGTTGTTCAAAACGATGTACATCTTCTTCCGTAAGAGTGCTATGATGCTGCATACAGAGACTTGCTAAAGTAGAGTCTACACTGGCAAGTTTGTCCACAATCGACTGAAATACCTCTGGGTGTTCCTCTGTCATGTAATACCTCAGCTCTGCATGGTTCTGTTGTAGCATAATAAAACCAAGCATTTCCTCATACGAAAAAAGTGTAACGGTGCTATAAATCTTTTTAAGATTCTCAACATTCCGTACAAATTCCGACAAGATTGAAAGTGTAATATTACGATAAATCATAAGATGCGCCTCCATTCTGTCCTCATTGTAGCATCAATCCGAGAAAAAATCAAGGCTTCTACAACGAAAATTTAATTGCAATATATTACCGAGGGATAACGAACTGAAAAAGTCTGCCACTAGCTACAACATCGTACTCATTTGGGGAGATCTTTTTGACGGATTCAATGTTTTTAGTGTACAAGCGGAACATATTGCTTTCGTACTCTCTTTCAGCGTAAGAAGCATCGAGAATTGTCTCATCATCTTCGTTGCGTTCCACCTTGTTGACATTACAGCTCAATTCACAGACACCACCAGCTGCGAAACACCAGAACCCGTCACAGTTTAATAGCAGGTCGATAAACTCTTGCTTACTCATAGCATCTTCTCTCCTTTTTTTTGCATGAATGATGTGTTTTATTTGATTATATCTCTCTTTTACCCAATATTAGCACACAAATCATATAATGTCAACCGTTTATTTTGCACTGTGCAAAATCTCTTGGCATTATTATAATTCTCTCGACAGGAAATGTCAAGTGAATTTTGCTTCCATTGTTTTCCAGTTATGCTAACTGAGCCATTGCCCATTCTAACGTACTCATTGGCTCGCTATGTACTGGGTGGGACAGCTGAGATTTGCTGTTATTATAATTTACCTGCTGAGTAACCTGATTGTTTGCTGTAACAAACGATTGGTACAGGCAGGTCAACAGATAGGCATGGACATTCGATACTTGCCGATGGTTGTTAGCCAAGTTGAGAAGCACTTGCTCGATGTGCTGATATCGAAGATTCAAGAATCTTGCTTTCACCAGAGAGGTAGGCAGCAGTTTACCGCCCACTTGTGTTTTACTAGATGAGTCTGTTACCAGAACGTCTATCATCAGGTCAACCAATTCGTCAAGCTCTTCTCTTTGCGATTCAAAAACATCACACAGAACTGGATAGTCTATATTCTCTTTAATTCGACTTAGATACTGAGTTTTCAACATGACCGCATCATGCTCTAACTCGTTCACTCGCGCACGCGTATCAATCAATCCTTTATCATAGTTTAGTTTATTATATATATTATTTATTGCGCTCGATTTTCCATCTGTGGATTTTGCAGCCGTGGTTTGCTCCATACTGGGGTTCCTTAATTCTGGTGATTTTCTCATAGAGGGTTCATTATTTTCCACCGTTTCAACACTCTTTCCACAGTCGTTTTCACATTGACTTTCTTTCTCTGGAGTGTCAACTGTTTCATTTTTATCCTCCTGTCTGTCTGGATTCGGATGAATGTGGTACTGGATTTCTCCAAGCGTACCATCCTTTTCTCTTACTCTTTCCCTCGTCAGATAACCTAAATCAAGCAGCTCCTTGATGGCACTTCTAACAGATCTATCACCGTCCTTGTCTGAAATCAGAATCAGTCCCTTTTGTGTTAAATGCCAGTCATCCGGCAGATTCAAAATCACCGAAAACAGACCTCTTGCCTTATACGAAAGTCTGCTGTCTCTCAGGTGATAGTTTGGCATTTTTACATAGCTCTCATAGTTTTCTGTCACTATCATGTTGCTCATCCTTTCTATGTAGTGGTTCCATATCGTAGTACATGAATCTCACATTGCCGCAGTCTTTATCCTTGTGCCAGTGTCCACAGTACCATCTGCCATAGGTGATTTGTTCCCTTACCCAATCCATCCATTCTTCTGTACTGGTATCAGAGTCAGGATACAGACGGTCTACGATTGCATTATCAAGGACAAAAGAAAGAGGACAAGTGTGAGTGAGGATAAAATCAAAACGCTTTCTGTGTGTCACCAGACACTCCACAGACAATTTGATTTCTGGTGTTGGCTGTTCGTCTGGAAACCATCGCCAGCCATTTACTAGGCGGTAGTCCTTGTCAATGCTGTAAGCACCTCCAATCACCAAAGCACTCTTTCCATTGAGGTCATACACTTCCCCATCCTTTGCGAAGATGAGGTTTGGAAACTCAGTTTCTACATACGCCTGTCCTCCACAGAATGTAGTGGATTGGTATTGAGGCAACTTCTCTGGTCGAAGGTCATGGTTGCCCTTGATTAAAAACAGAGTGATTGGTAACTGCGACAGACTTTGTTTGAACCAAGTGTCAATATCATTTCCGTAGTAGTTGATTCCATTGTCACCCAGGACAACCATAATGTCATCCTGGGTGGTGTTGTGTTCCTTGCAGAATTGTATGATTCTGCTGAAATCTCTGTGTGTATCTCCTGTAATGTATATCATCCTCATCCTCCTATTCCTGTGTCAGTTCAAGAATCGCTGCTCTCTTTGCAACAACCCTGTCAATCGTTTCATCGTCATGGTTGATTTTTGCCATGTAGACTTGTCTCTTTTCTTCTTCTGTCAGTTCTTTAAAGGCTACGCTGACTACGCCATCCACTGTTGTCAAGGTTTCTTTGTCGTAGTCCTCACAGAATCTGCTGTATGGATATTGTTCCAATTCAATTAAATCTCCGGTAGTGTATTTATCTGAGCTTTCCTGTGCAGCATCAGGGGCTTCTGCGTCGATGTCCACAATCTCAGATTCCTGTGTCGTTTGTGGGTTTGTATCTTCTACAACCTCTGCATCGACCAACTCAATTTCATCGTCCACCGCATCTTCTTGCTGAGGTTCTTCTGTCTGTTCCGGCTTATCTTCTTCAAGGCTCCATGCTTTACTGGTATCAATGTCTTTGAGTGTTTCTCTTGTTTCCTGTAACAATCCCTCTAGGAACACCAGTCGATTGCTCATATTTCTTTCATCGCTTGCATTCCTTGCTGTTGTTGCAGAATATTCTTTGATGGCTTTTGTTCCCTCAAAGATATGCAAAATCATCTCCTGCAACTCTCTCTGCGTCATCTCTGGGTGTTTCATTAAGATGCGGAAAACAGCAGATACAAAGTTTGTATTCAGTCCTTTTACAGACAGGTGATCCGCTGTATCCTGTACATCTCTCTCCATGTAATGCTTGTCATCCTTCAGGAATCTTGGCATATCCACAAAGGCATTGATTACAAAATCAATCATCTTTTCTGCGATATGCTGGTTTTGCAGAACCAAGTCCTCCCCTGCTTTCATTCTCTTGCAAAGCTCAGAGGCTGTATTCTTACCACCAAACAGTTTTGCAGCAGTCAGAAGAGAGTGCATTGCAATCAATTCATTATGTGCTCCTGTGGTAAAGGTACGATTTGTTTTCAGAGTTCTATACGCCTCTTTACCTGCAAGACCCACAACCAAATCAAAGAGTGACGATGGAAGTCCAGCACGATGTTTTGTAGCAGAGGACATCTTCACACCCATGTTGCAACGCTGGATAAAGGCGTTCATATCATCCATATCCATTCCTCTAATGGTTTCCACTACAATTCGATATTCCAGAATTGCATTCTTCTGTTCTTTGGTTAAATCAGTCCTATTGAGTGATGCAACGATTGAAGTCAGCCTCTGCAATCCATCCAGGAGGTACTTCTTCCCATCACAATCGCCCAGCATCAGAATACCAATAGGGAAATTATGGTTAATGGAATCCAGCAGCAGGTCAACATCACTTTGCTTCCATACATAAAGTCTCTGACAAGCAGGAATCGTAATGTTACCTTTCTTGTACCGGTTGACAATCGTTTTCACAGATACAGTCTCTGTAGACCTTTCAAATTGTTTTTCATCAGCAACTTCAATCAGTTCATCTGGGATTAAACCTACTGCCTGAGCAAATGCTTCATCCACTGTCTGTTCACTTTCTACATTCTGCAAGGTTTCTTTAGACTCCATATTAGTCATGCTGTTCTCTGTCATGGTTTCTTCCTCCTGTCCTAACTCAATACATTTTACATCATTAAAGATTGGTGTTGGCTCTAAGGTTATTTCTCTTGATTTTCTTTTCTTCTTTGTCACTACATACACCTCTTTATTTTAATGGAGGCAGAGTGAAAATCACTCTGCCTCTTACATCTCGCCTACTCTATGAAACGATTTCTTAGCTTTCCAATGATTTTCTCATCTGGGATGCTTCCGGCTTCATAGATTCTTCTTCTTGCTTCGTTTTCGATGGCTTCCCTGTATGACTTGATACTGTCGATTGGCAAATCAGGAATCTTATCATACAAGGCATCCTTGTAAGTTTCTTCAACAACTCTCTTTTGCATGAGAGTATCTTCAACAGCCGCATCCATCACTGCCCTATATGCTTTTGCTTCCTCTGTTTTCTTGTTGATAAGCCATTCCCAGTATTTGTACAAGCCATACAAGATGCCAGCTGCTGCTGCTAAATACGATGCTACTTCCACTAATAAAATAAATTCTTCCATTATAATACCTCTTTTCTCTTATTTGTGTTAATGTTCTTTGATGTACTGTTTTACAAAGTCCTCACATTCTGCCTGAGTGCCTTGCATTTTATGGGGCAACCACACCACTCTGCTTTCAAACAGACATTCTGCAATAATTTGATTTGCAGAATCGCCGTAGATTTCCTTCACCTCCTGAATATCCCTGTAGCCATAGCCTTTCATCACCTCCTGAATGTTATCCTCGTCAAAGTCATCAATGTCGATGGTCTCAACGTAAATGGCTGATTCATCGTTGTATCCCAAAACTGATACCTCTATCAGTTTGAATACCGTCTTGTCCAGCTGCTTCACATACTGGCAGCAATCATCATCTGTTAGAATCCATTCGTTCATGACTAGTCCTCCCTCGGTTCGAAGTAGCTGCAAAAGTCGTCGGATTTCGTTAATTCCTGCCGATAACAGTCGCCGCCATTCCAGTTTTTGCACTCCCCACACCTTCCAATCGGAGGTGCAGGACGGTCATTAACTACTTCGATGGCATCTTTTTTGCTATCAAACAGAAAGTTAAATGTAAATTTGCATCCATTGCAGTATGGATAAAACATATCCCAATCACACTGCTTTATTTTTATCTCACCTCCGCATATGGGACACGGCAACACAATTCCTTTTTCGGTGCATTTCTTCTGAGCCTGTTTGTCGCCAAGCAAGGCTCTTCTGATCAATTCTTTATTATCCATATATATCCTCCATTATCCTGCAATCACTTTTGCCAATGTCTCCATCACTACTGGAAAACCATGTTCATCTACCAGTTTTCGCATGGTATCCACCAAACAACATTCTTCCACGCCATTTGTGGTGTCTACCTCAACCTCTGTATCAGGTTTCAGTTTAAAAAGCGGACGAACCTCATAATCAGTGTAGTTCACATAGTAGCCGGTCAGCGTACCAAGAGTGTTGACACAGCGCACAGTGCTGGAGCAGCCATTTGATTTTACAGAATAAGGCGTTGCCGCCCATTCCCAATTATCACAATTTGGAATCAATTTTCTATACTTTCTATGCTGGTCGCAAGTTCTGGGAGCAAGATAGCATTTACAGTTACCATAGTCGTCCAATCCATCATCGGCGGTTAAGTCGACTTCCATTGCTACAAAATCATCAATGTTTGCTCCTTCATCAATCCATTGCTCAAGATAGGAAGTGTTGAGTTTTGTTTTTAATGTTGATGATGCAAAATCATTGTTATAATCTTTATCAAACTCACATTGATAAATTTCATCCACCACCATGCAAAGGATTCCATCATCCATCTTGTCCAACACGATAGCCGATTTCATTCCATATCCAAATCTATCACCTGGGTTAAGATTTTTGATTTCACATTTTGTCATATCGAACCATCCTTTCTTACCTCAAATACACAAAAACACACCGGTATCATCTGTGGGAAATACTGGAGGGATTTTGTACATCTTCATATATTTCTTAATCAGCTGATCAGGAACAGATGTGAAATCTTCCTTCCCATATCCACAAATAAATGCTGTGCCACGCACGACATTATAAACATAACCATCGTCATGCTGCAAAGGTCGGTTCATCGGTAAATGCAACCGCTTTCCCTCCGCATTGCACACCAATGCTACTGGTTCGTAAAAAGGATAAGTTACTTTGATCAGTCCACCAACTACACTCTGCATCGTCTCCAGTGTCAAATCAATCTCAGTAAGTCGTGCCGGTTTGTTGGGTTCTAACAAAATCACTTTGCTCATATTATACACCTCTTACATTCCTGCTGGCAAGCACAGGTTTGATGGCACAATCTTGATGATTGCTTTGACCTGCTTATCTTCCTTATATCCGGTGATAACAAACTCTCTGTGATTGCCCACGACCAACGCCATATCAAAGTCCTTCTGGAGCTGACGAACAACATCATCCTTCAAGCTATCTACCTTCTTAATAGCATCGTTCATATCTGCGTAGTTGCAGATACTCAATTTTCCATCCAGTCTCTGATACATTACTGTCCAAACACTCAACTTGTTTCTATTCATAGATATTCTCCTTTACTCATTGCATTTTATTGTCCTCAGTATACCATAATCCGAGTAATAATGCAATAATTATTTTATAAATTTATTTATCCGAGAATAGTGCCGTAGAATATAAGCTCTACCCTACAGTTCTGACCTCTTAGCTCTGATCTGTCTGATTCTGAGAGCATTCTCAGTTGGCTCATCACAGGCATAAGAGCCTTTTGTATGAGGCAAATGTGCTCTCACTGTTTTCACAGATACATTCATAATCTCTGCTATCTCTGATTCAAACACTCCATATCGTTTCAACCTATTGATTGATTTTGTTTTAGCAGAGGGATATATCCCACTATCTACCAACACCTGACGGATTGTACTGTGTGATAATCCAGTTTCTTTTGCAACAACTCCAATACTTTCTAATTTATTGTACGAAGCAATGATTTCGCCTCTTGTATAAACCATATCCTCACCTCTTTCTGTGTAGATTGTACCACTAATGTTCTCGTAATACAATAGACTTATAAACTTGTTTCAAGTTTTAAAAGCGAACTGCTATCGAAAAGGTATTTATCTTTATGTTGAAGGACATTGTTGTAAGCTTCCTTGCCTTGAAACTCATCTATGACACTTTGTTCCTCATGACTCATATCATCATAATGGGCATAGCCATAGGATGGCGGCAACCAGCCTTTCTTCTGAGAACCAAAAATATTGAATTTATCCAACAACCTTTCATCCTGAAACTCAATATGACAAGTTCCTTTCTTATAAAATGTCAGTGTAAAATAAGGACATTTGATTTTCTTTGATGTACCAGTGTTTTCTGCCTCTTGCAAAATCTGATGTAAATATCCAACCGGCGTATCTGTACCAGATAAGTAATCAAAGACTCTAACCACATCGTTCAGTTTACCTTCTACATCATAATCTGTTGGCTTAAATCCACCCCACGAGTAAGACATATCACGCCAGCCGGACAGTGGAATAATAACCTTCTTATTGATTTTAAAAGCATCGTTTGTTTTCCATCCATTATAATAATGGATGTTGTTGCTGGTTTCGCCAATCCATGAGTAAGTATGGGAAAACTCATCAAACAACGCTAAGATAGTATCTTCCAACCCCTTGCACATTTCCTTGCTCATTTCATACTGAATGGAATAAATGTTATACAAAGAGAAATCATAATCCACCAGTTTATTCACCATGCCACAATATTTTTCTCTCAGATTTCTAGTGAGCAGCCGCATAAAGGATGGATTGTGGAAGAGTGTGTTCCAATACTTTTTTCTAACACACTTAATATAAGAGTTTACACCGGCATTATCCTTTCCATCTACTTTCAGTGTAATCATATCGCCACTGCCATCCATGTTTGTACTCATAATAGGACGCATCGCTTCATACTCCTGGAAGAATTTTACACCAGCTGCAACTTCAAACTCATATTTAGAAACTGCGGCTTTGACAACATCATCTACAACGATGTCTGTATATTCTGCCGAACTCATATCGCCCATTTCTTTCGATGCCTTCAGGTCATTTAGGATTGTGGACTCATATGCCTGGCGTGGAATCTTTACCTTCACCATTGCTACATCAATGTTTGTCTTTCTTTCTGCATCCGCAAAAGCTTTCTCATGAAAGGTAATATTGGCATCCAACTGTTTTAATTTCACAGCCAGTGTTTTTCTGGAGTTGCAATATGGATTGCGAATGGTTTCTGCATTCAACAGACAAACCACATATCCACCCCAGCGTTCCATCAGACTGATTGCTTTCAGCAGATGTAAGTCTCCATTTGAAAATGGTGGGTTCATAATAATAGCATCATATCGTTTGTAGGTGTGAAAGTTCAAAAAGTCATTTGCAATTACATGAAAATCTTTTCCTTTTAAAATCGAAATCAGATTTGGATCTGATTCGATGGTATCAATGTGAATATGGGAGCAATTCCATCTATGATAGTTTCTCTCTTGCACTGCTTGAATTGCTTCTGCTAAATCACCTTTCCCTGCGCTGGGTTCCAAAACCTCTCTGGTAAATGTCCAATCAATATCAGTGAGCATCTTCTCTGCTAGATCTCTTGGCGTTGGATAAAATGAATCATTAAACATAATAAACCTCCTACTAAATCCTTTCTTCAAATCTGAAAGACATATCGCATCTTCTATCATTTGCTTTTGCTATTAACAGCTTCATATCATGCAACTGACCAAGCAGCTTCTGTCTACTCAATTTCTTTGCCGTTTCCACTTCCTTCTTTACATCGTCACAAAGCGCATCCAATTCATCCAACGGTTCTTGAATATAACACAGATCATCCTGAACTCCATCCCTGACAGAATTGATGAAATTATGCAGCATCTCAACAACCTCATCACCAAGCCGCTCCTGAAGAACTTCCTCTAAATTCTGTAGTAGATGTTCATCGTCTGTATTGTACAAGTCTTTGTATCCACCGTTTTTAAAATACAGTTGCATCTTTATCCTCCTAAATATGGCAATCAAACACCGTGGTATACCAGTCGTTTTTAATTGCCTGTTGTTTTGTTTCTTTCCATTGCTCCTGTGCTACACTATCTGCTACTTCCCAATTCCAATAGCACCCATCCGGCATGAAACAGAGGTAAGGCAGATTTATCGGTGTCTTGTCCCAGTCAATATCACCTGCCCTTGCACAGTCACATCTGTCTGTACCAATAACAAAGGCAGTTTCATCTGGTGTTACTACATAGCCATGGCTACCATGTTTCACCGCAACCCTATCATTCTGATGATAATTAAAGGTGTAGTAGTCAAAGATACCGTCTGATTCATCTGTATCGTTATCGAATAAAAAGTCATTCAGCAGATTACAGACGCTGCTAAACTTTGGTTCCTCGGTGATTGCTACACAAAAGTAATGTCCCATTACTCTTCATCCTACACTCTTCTTTCCCATTCATCCACCATCTTTTGATACTTCTTTGGCAGCTTTTTATATCGGCGCACTTTGTCTGCTGAACTCCAGCAGTTCAATGGAACCTCAGTGATAATGTAGTTGTACAGGCGATGTGCTTCATCGTACAGGATTGTCAGACCATGCGTTAGACAACCTTCATCAATCACAGCAACCTCACCACCCTGTTCCACATAATTTCCAATGAAATCATCAACCGATTTAGGACTGTACAGTTTCATTTCATATCCTCCTTTGAATTTATAGACTCAATTCAGCCCTCCATAAAGAAGGGCTGTACTCAGCCTACATACTCTATGCAATAATGTGTTTTAGCTTTTCAAGCTCACCCTGGCAAGCATCAATGTGCTCTTTCAAACTGATAATCTTTGCACTTGCTTCCTCTCTCACCGGCTTATACACATCCTGCAATTTATCAGTCAGTCTACTAAAGCCAACTTCTCCACTCAAAAACGCCTGTTCCTGATACTGCTCAAACTTTCTCACCAAGCCACGCATAGAGAAGTCTGGATGTGTATCAGGACTGTACAGGATAACGGTGTTTTTATTTCCGTCGTCCCTCCATGAGTTATCACCTTTTACAAAATATTTGCACTCAACCATGCAGTTGTACAAGTCTCCGTATACGCAAGCATCGAATTTGTCTCTAAGTCTCCACATAGAAGTTGCTGTTCTTGTTCCTTTGAGTTTCATAATAATTTCCTCCTATAATTTCTGTGATTAGGTTTATTCTTCAATTCGATTAGGGTCAAGGTTCAACATTCTGATTTCCCTGTCGGACAAATGAATGATGTTATGTACCATGTGTTTCAGTATGCTGCGCTTTTTATCGACAGCCAGAGCATCGTCCTGAATGATGTCCAGTACATTCTTTACCATTTGCATCGTCTGATTATCCATATCAAATGTAGCATCCAGATAATCTACAAACTGCCGTCTGTTCAGACATCCATCAAACATCATTGGACAAGTATCTGTATCCCTATCATATCCACAACTATCTGCTCTGGGACACATGCTACACAGCATCAACCTACTTCCGCAGTGTGGGCAAAATGCTTTGTACCCATCGGTTTCAGTGCGCCAGCGGAATTCTACTTCTGTTTCACATTCTGAGCAGTATTCTGTAACTGCTCCACTTGTAATTCTTTTTACCATAGTAACCCCTCTTTTGTTTTAAAACCTTTTTTGTTATGCTATACTGTATTTGTATACTTTAGGTGTAAAAAATTTTACTCTTGTTCTTTGTTGTAGCAATCTGGACAGGCTATTAAATCGTGACTTTGCATCATAGTCTGATATGCAGACTCTCCATACTTTTCGATAAAACACTTGCTACAAAATGTTTTGCCACAATGCTCACAGCCCCACAATTCACCATGCACATCATCATGAGCGTCCCAGTCATTTTCATATCCACAATAGTCACACTCATATTTATCGCTTGCTATTTTATACATTGCATTCACTCCTTTTTAAGCCATCTCAACGGCTCTGTTTTTCCATTGCTCCTGCACTCTTATAGGACATAGCACTCCAACACCAAGCTCGCTGATTAAGTATGCCACCTTAACCTGACCTGGGACAATGATTTTGCTATCACCCAGCACACTCATCACCTGTCTAAGCAGATAGGTATTGAAGTATGCCTCACCTATTTTGCACAGTGGAGCACATTTCTTGTCATTAGCTATCAGCTTCGCTGCTTTATGTACCGTCTCAACTCCTTTTACTTTTAAGAAGAATGTTGGCGTATTGGCTTCCATGCTCATCAGTCTCTCTGGAATAATCACATTGAGCGGAGGCTTGTTCACTTCTGTGCTATAAGGCAGATCATACTCATGCTTTTCATATAGACATGCGGCATAATAGCCGTTACTGTGTACAAAGCACTGACACTCTTTATCCACAGCTTTAATATGCTGCATAGTATAGGTCGTCTTGTTGCTTTTATCCCAGCAATGAGCAGCCAAGCTCTTGATTGCTCTCTCATGCTTCTTTGTATTAGTGTTCATTTTAAAACTTCCTTCCTATTATATATAGATGATTTCTTATCTTGAAATCCATGTTGATGTGCTTGCTTGATTCTCCCAATCCACCTCCCACAATCCAGACAGGCACTGATAGTCTGTCATATTCTCTGCTACCTTGCGTTCTGCCGTTTCATATGTTTCAGCCTGTACCACACCAACGACACAGTCAACCCTTGTCATCCTTGTGTTGTGACAATCCAGTCTGTACATCCAAATTTTCATGGCTTACCTCCTAAAACATAACTCTATTGAATAATGCAACCTGGATAATTTCATCTGCCACAAGAGTACTAAAGTCAAACCCTCCGGCGCCAGATTCAATTTCTATCAGCTGATCTGCCAGCCAGATATGATTCTCTGGGTCATTCAGCCATGCGTTCAGCCCACGGCGCAGCTTGTCAATATCCAGAACATAACTTTCATCCTCGATATTGTCATACAGTTTTAGTGGTGCTCCATCGACAAACCCCAGATGCGAATCATTGTCATACAGTCTACTGACCTTCAACTGATTGCTCCAGTAGTAGCCTCCGCTGCCAAACGCCACTTCCAGCAGTTTTTCAATATCATCATCTGTGAACTCTATGTTCATCTTTACTTCAAAAGTCATCATTATTCCTCCACTTCATAGCCATATTCTTTGCAAACTGCTGCAATCAATTCAGCCTTGCGTTCCTGTGCAAGCTGGATTGCAGTATCTTCTGCTTTCTTTGACCGTCGTGCTACCTGTTTAAGCAGGATTTTCAAACCTTTACCCAATACCTGTGATACCGTTTGGTATCCACCTCTATCTTCTAATGTGCATGGCGTTACATACAGGTAATAACCACGACGAACCTCTTGATAATTGAAGTAATTCATTCCACCTAAATCATAGTCCATGCTTACACACAAATGGGTTTCTTTGTCGCCGTTCTCTTTCAGCTTGATGTATTCTTTCTTTAACATAATGATTCCTCCTAATCCTCTGCTTCTTCCATAATTCGTTTTCCATAGTCTTTCAGGGCTGCTCTGGGGTCATCAAAATAGTGACCCCAGTAATAATCCTCACCGTTTCTACAACGCCATGTTACATATTTTCCTCTTCTTTCACCAAGAACGATTTCAAGTTCATCATCAATCGCACATGATTCAACGATTGTGTAACCTGCGTTAATTCTTGTATCCCTCTCAATCTCATTTTGTACTTCACACATGGCAATCGCCAGTTCCTGAAGCATCTTATCTATTGCATCGGCATCTTCTACCAATTCTCTGATACTGGGAATATCCTTTCCACCGTTGTGCTTTGCCGTAACCCACATTTCAATATGTTCATCTGGGTCAAAGTTAGCAGCATATTCTTTGATGTCATCCACAAAGTTGTCTGCCGACACACTGAATATGAAGTCCTCACCGGCTGGAGAATACTTCTCCAGCTCTATCCATGATTCACTTTCATTGACAACCCAATCAAGCTGCTCTAGCTTATCTAAATATTTCTGATTCATGCCTGTACCTCCCATTCATATCTTGCGTCAAATAAAGGACGGCGGCTTTTACGCTCAACTACTGTGAGATAATCGCCGTCATCCTCTACATCCACCGCACCTTTATTAAAAGTAATTCCTTTCTCTTTCAAGAACTGGATCAATGCTCTTCTGGGGTTTCCTTTTGTCGAGAAATACCCCAGAACATTGACATCATTTGTAACCCAGCCGTCTCCATCTGCCCAGGCATCCACCTGCAACACCTCAAAGCTTTGATTCATTCTAATCTCTCCACTTCACTTTGAAAAATCTTTCTATCCAAGCACTATTTGGAGACTCAAAATCTCCAATAGCTCTGCCAGTTTCATCATAGATATTTCCACGATACACACAATCTGCATCGGAAAAGAACACATCAACATGATGTTTCTCTGGGTCAAATGTATCTTCATACCACATATCAATCCATGTTTTCATTGTCTGATTTCTCCTTCCCTATTTAACTTCCTCATCTGACATTGGAAACACCACTATCTGTTGACCTATACGCAAAAACATTTCAGGTTGGTGGAATCGTTTCTCATACCGCTCAATTTGTTCATCTGTCAGTGAGCAGAAATTGTCAATTCCGGCTCCGACCACAAGGAAGTTACCGGCAATCACATCATAGATCCCACCATCATCATCAGACAAGGGGCAAGACAAGGCACGATTCATCTGAAGATTCAGCAACTTGCCTTCATCATTACAAATCAGACAAACCTCATCTTCAAATGGATAGACAGCCTGAATTAGCCCTCCAACGATTTTCTGTAACACCTCCAATTCATTCTCAATCTCAACTACCTGTGGGTGCGTCTCAGGTTTTACCAGTAATACTTTCATCATGTTCTTCTTTTTCATTTCAAAAACCCTTAATTTAAAGTATACTTATAATAATTGACAGCAATAATGCAAGTTTCGCTCTTAAACTTACATTTTACGCAAATACATTATTCAATTCTTCTGTCGGGTCTGCTCTGAACAAGAACCCTTTCTTAAATCTACTATAATAGCCGCCCAGCTCTTTCATCTTTCCTCTAAGCACATTAAAGGCTTCTTTATCCAGTGTCTCTACAATTTTGACAACCCAGATTTTGCTCTGGTCTCTGGTGTCTACATCCTCATTGACGGTATACTTGCCAATCTCAGTAGCAGCTTCCACTGATACATCAGGTTTTACAGGGCGTTTAACGGTTTTCTCTACTTCATAGGTTTCGACTTCATCCACGATATTGACAAACTCAATTGACCCATCAGCAGCCCACTGATTCAGCTTGTCTATCGAACAAAGGAATCCATTTCCTCTACTCTTAATAGAGGTTACTGTTTTATCCAGCTTGCGACCCATTTTCATACAGGTAATTTTGTCGCTGCTGATTTGGTTCCCAATCTTTGTAATCTCATAGACAAAACCTTTGCTGCACCCATAGTTGAAATATGTTTTCAACCTGATGTGCTGTCCTACTTTGATTTCTGCCGGTTTTTCAATCGGCTGCGTCTTTTTGACCTTTCTGGTTTTGGTTTCCTTTACAACCACAGTCTCATAGACTCTATCGTCTGGTTTCTTTGGCTCTCTGTAAACCACTTTAAAAGGCTTGTCCCATTTACCAACAGAAACATCATAATAGAAATTGGTGCTGAAATAATCAATCATTCCATCACTATCATCGTACCGGTAGGAGTTGATGAAGTCGATGACATTCTGAATCATTGTATGAGCCTTTGAAACATACTTATCATCCCTATCAAAGTGATACTCATTTACATCAGCGTGTTTCTCAACTCCATCAACAAAGACATTGTAAGGTGCTTCCATCAGTGCTACATAGATAGTGGAACCACCAGAATACGATGAATACCGTACACTCCATTTACAATCAGAATAGGCTTCCTTCAAATAAGAGCGGATGATTTCTGTGATTTCCTTTGTACTTCTGCCGCACTTGTAATTCTTGCCAGCCCAGCCGTTCTGTGTGTAGAACCATCTTCTATCACCGTCTGCTGTTTCTTCTGTATGTACGCCGGTTTCAACTTCTTTTCTGTTCTTCCATACCGCAAACAGAACATCGTACTCATTATTGAGCACCTGCATCTCTGCATCACTTCCACCCATATCAGGATGTAGCTTCATTGCCCACTCTCTGTACAGCTTTTTCAGTCCATCAAACGATGTGATATTTACCAAGTATTTCATCATTCAAACCTCCAGTTTAATCCTTCAAAATGATTGTTCCATACTCTGTGACTTCGCCCTCGACCTGCATCATGTAGTCGCTGGCATAGGATTCATAATCGATGTAATCAATCAGTTCACATGGAATCTCACACAATTCACTGACCAACACACCGCCCAAATCATCAAGCTCATTTGCTGGGCAAAAAGTGAAATCTGACTCACAATGTTCTATAAGCCGTTCAGCTCCAAAATACGTCAAACCAGCATCCAACGCTTTTTGATTTGTCCAGTTTGTCAGCAGATCATACATATCGTTCAATTCTTCAGCGGTTACAGGAATCACACTGTCAACATCCTGATCGATGTAATCAATCGAGATTTCATCAGGATAGAATGGAATTTCAAGTGGTGATTCATAATCATCTGGATCAATGTCATCCAATTTGTCAGCAGCCTCCAGGAAATCCAAAACTTCCTTTTCACTGGCTGGGATCTCTAATGTAGTGTCACGAATCGTTACGGTAAAAGGCAATACTAACATTTCTATTTCCTCCTTTAATCGATTGCCCCACATGCCATTAAGCGTTGTGTCTCTTCGTCTGCATTATGGAATCTTTGCCACCAATCATTTAATCTGCGTTGTTCTTCCTTTTCAGCAGTTTTCCATCCATCATAATCTTCTTTGGTCATGACATACACACGACCCTCAAAGACACCTCCTGCGCTACAATGCCAAAGCTCAACATGAATTTCCTTTCTTCTCATCAGTGTGTTATAAATGAAATCATATTCGCTCCAGCTCTCACAAGAAATAGCAGCTCTTTTATAGCCAAATTTGAGCATCTGCCACTCATATTCTACATTGTTATCTCTTGCAAACTTCCTGATATAACCTTCAAAGTTCTTCATGGCTATTCTCCTTTCACATCTGCAAACAGACAATCGTGATACAGTGCGGCTAAGTTGGGACACAAGCCCAGCCCGCCATCAATTCTAGGTACTCTGCGATATGTATCACGATGAATGCAGCTTGTTTTCTCACACTGGGTACAATCGCAAGCCTGATATTCCTCATAGCTCATCTTCCAATTTGTGTTGTTAATAAATTCTTCTCTTGTCATATTGATTCCTCCTATTAAAAGAGCCGCCATGATTGGCGGCTTTGTCTTTACTCCTCAAATGCACTGTACAGATTCTGTGCGATTTCGTCATACTCACAATCCAATGTGTTCATGATGGTTTCAATCAGATTTCCCATGACTATCCTCCTTTCTTTTTGATAGCCCTACCGCCAGGCGGCGGTTTCGTCTTAATTTTCAAAGACTCATCAGGAGCTTTATTTCAGATTCCAAATATCCAACCATCTGGAAACATACTGATAATCTTCTCCATCTGCATCCCACCATCCATCATCTTCATTCAGTAGCTGATTGATTTTGTCGATGATGGTTTCGTCTTTCAGCATCCCCAGAACAACTGGATCACCTCTTGTTTGCAACAACCAACCTCCATTTAATTCTGGAATACCTCTGTACAGTTTGTGTTGCTCAGTAAAGCCTTTATCATCTACATCGTCACAGTATGTATACTGCAAAGGCTCTTTTACTGGTGCGATTATAACAAGCCTATCTTCTGGGTCAACCTCTGCTTCGTCTATGTAATCGCCTCGATTGTATTTCCAATCCATTGCTTGTTCAATGCAGTAATAAACATCTTCCACAGTGTAAACACCGGTTTTATCATCAGCCAGCTTTCCGGCAACAAAGAAGTATAGACTCCAATCCAAACCCCACCGGTTGCCGTCCCACTCCATCATAATGATTTCTACGGTTCTTTTTCCATCTGTCAGTTTCATGATATAATTCCTCCTGTTTTGATTATAGGTGGATTCCTCCAACTATTTTCCATCCATACACCTTTGCCGCATAATCTCCAATGCGTCTTGTAACCTTTGCAATATCGTCCCAGCAGACGGTTCCGTTGTAGATCTTATCTTTCAAGTTTTTAATCTGCCTGTCAGTGACATTTCGTCGGTACATCCTAAACACATAATGACTTATACCATCATGCCCTACACCCCTACAGCAAATGTCACCAAACTCATTTACATAATACTGTGGAAGTTTGTCTAAACAAACAGACAGGCAATCAGAAAGATTATAACCCAGCTCTCTGTATCCACAACGATTACCATACCAAAATCCCAAATCAGCAATAGCGATAATGCTTTGTGGCAGGTCTATATTGAGATTTATTTTCTCATCTTCAAAGTAACACTCTGTTAAAAAGTACATTTTATCTCTTAATTCATCCTCTGATAAATTAGGATATTCCTCTTCTAAACCCTCTCTCCAGTCCTCAAAATCAGGATTGCTGTCCCAGATGATATGTTTTATCATTTCAATTCTCCTTTCACTTTGCCAGCCTATACAAACCAGCCCATGCAAATATTACCAAAGCGATTAAAGTCAGATTCATAACCCACCTCATGCTGATTTCTTTAATGGATTCTTTGATTTTGGATTCTTGCCCTGTGGGTGTTTATGACCATGACCACCCCTATTTTCAATTTTACAGCTCACTTCCACAAGCCAGCTTGCGATTCCTGTAAGAATCAGACCTACAAACAGACAGACCAATACAACAATCATTTTGATTCCTCCTATACCAAACCTATCTCTAAAGTATATTTTAGGGTAAAAGAAAAGAGCTGCTTTTCAGCAACTCTTTCATTTTTTACTCAACCCAGTTTTCAATTTTTAGGTCTATCACTCGCTCAAATTCACGAACATTATTTGTTACCAGAATCAAGTCCTCAGACTTAGCATGAGCTGCGATTAGCATATCCATTGTACCAATAGGCGTTCCCTTTTTATGAAGTTCTGCACAGATTTTTCCGTATTCAAGCGCAGCGTCATCATCAAAAGGAATAATATCCAGTAAGGATACAAACTGCAACAATGCCGCCATATTCTTTTCAGGATTTGAGCTTTTTTCTACGCCATATTCTAATTCTGCCAAGGTGATGACAGAGATACACAAACCCTCTTGCAGATTTTCCTTGAATTTCTCAAGAACCTTTTCAGGTTTGTTTTTGATTGCGTAGATACAAATGTTAGTATCTAACATATACTTCATGACCAAAAATCCCTTTCTGTCGGCACTTCTGCCATACGACCTTCATCAAAAAAGTCATCCGTAAAATTATCCAGGCTGTTCAGAAAAGTTTGCCATGCAGCTTCTTTTGGAACCAATAACACAGCCCCACCGAGTTTCTGCACAAAAACTTCCTCACCAGAAAAACGAAACTTTTTGGGTAGTCGGACGGCTTGACTTCTGCCATTTTCAAAAACTTTAGCTACTTCCATAGTAACACCTCCTATATAATATATATCACGATATATATTATTTGTCAACACCTCCTTTTTAATCTTGATTTTAGAGCTATCGCTCATGGGCAAGGGCTTTAAGGATAAACCCCATAGAACCTAGAATACATGGATTTCATTTTCTGTGATAACACCTTTGATTTCATCATCAAATTCATCATCAGTGCCTTTGTCATCCAGCAACAGAATACACCTGTCGCCTATTTCTACTTCGGTTTCATTCCATGCCCAACCGTTTCCAGCTTCATCTACTCCAATACAATATTCACCTGTGGTTTCAACCGTAACTGGCTTTATTGCGTTTACATGGCAACCCATTGACAGCATGGTTGCCAGAATTAGGCTACATAATTTCATCCTAAACCCTCCAATTTCTAAAGAAAAAGAGCTGCTTTTCAGCAGCTCTTTCATTTTAATATCGCTTTTGTTTTTAACAGTATTTTTACAGATTATCCCAGTCAATTTCATCTTCTGAATTTTCACGAATTTGAGTGCTACACTCATATAATTCATGTGGGGCAATATCCTGTCCATTTCCCCATTCAATTCCGGTTCCTCCTGGTAGGAGGTGGACTGTACAAAAGTAATCTTTGTCATTCAGTTCACCAAACCAAGAGCCTTTTATATAGGGAGTTACATCAAACAGCTTTATCTCACCTGTTTCATAAGTGAGTTTTAACCGATGATTTTCTAATGGAATCACCTCAGTTAATTTAGGCTGCAACATAATGACACCTCTTATCTTAAAGGATCAATGCGGAAAAATGGTTCACCATGACTTAATAAATTCCAGTTTGCCTCCAAATCTTCACGATGTATTTCTATCCATGCTTCCAGTAGTTTCAATTTGCTTTTAGGGAAGCTGCCCTCGATGATTGTTCCATCTAAAGCAATTACCACCTCTTCACCTGAATATTCAGCATGGATATGCGGTGCATTATGTTTCCCACTTGGTTCACTGTACATTCTGACAATAATGCCATAAAAGATACTTAATACAGGCATAGAATCACCCTTTCCTTTTTTTTATTATAGCACACTTCATGCCATAATTCAATTTAGTTTAGAGCTATTGCTCATGGTACCGGATTCTTTAGGGATGAATCCGGTAAGCCCTTAACCGCTATGCACTGAAATATGCAGTTTACCTATGGACTAGCATCTAATCACTTAAATCAGATACTGATAGAAGCTGCATATTCAGAATGTAAATTGATTAGAAAAGAGGTACTTTATTATAACAAAAGCAAGTCAACCGCTGTCGCCTTGCCCCTGTAAAATCAAATATCGCGGTTTAGGGGAATTTCATTTCAGATATTCGAGAGAAAATTCCCCTATAATAATAAGAAAAAAGAGCAGGGCGGACAGCCCTGCTCTGATTCAGTACGCTTATTTACTATTCTTATCGACATGAATTTCATTCGACGATGTTAGGCTATATCTCAAGCCGTTCACCTTGTGGTAAATGATTCTGATAAACAGCTTGTAAAATGCTGTCATGCTGTCAATTCGCAAGCCTAATTGCATTTCACCAACTTTCCGAGCCTTGACGGATACCATAGCCTTTTTCAGAAGATTGACGTCGTAGGAAGTGAATTTCCATACCTTGTCATTCCGGTCAATTCCTTCCGGCAACAATCTATCGAGAATGTATGACAGCTGATACATAATGTTTGAATTACTATTGCCGGAGAACGATTTGATTAAACCGTCCTCACAACTATTTTTCGCCGTCTGGGATAGATAGGACTTGACAGAAATGCCCATATCAGATAAGTCTGCACCTATAATGTTTTCAACGCACCATTTAGACAGAAATGTAAAATCGTCACGCACTGTTTCGCTTTTTGTCAATTCCACAAAACGGACAAGGGAAAATTCAGAATTTTTGCGCTTAACGTCAAGTGTTCCGTCAACCTTTTCGGTAACTTCTACACTAGGAAAAACAAAGTCGTTATCTAACATTCTTTCCCATTTTTCCAGACCGTCAATCTCAGAATTTATCAGATACTTTTCGACTTGTAATTTGATGGCTTTATTGGCTTGACTTGCAAAAGACTTGCAATCTTGTTTTGTAATTGGATAGTCAAAAGTATCCAGATATTTCTGCCCTGGTACATCATTTCTGTCAAGGACAGATTTGAACATTTTGACAAGTGACACACTAGCAGAAGAAATGTCAAAAGACGTTTCATTCTGAATCTTTTCCACAAGATTTTTTGTCAAGGCTTTCGCAGCTGTCAATCTGCGAGTATCGCCTTTACGGTAAACAGACAAGCGGACACAATCCACCTTGTCAAGGTCTGTCATGACTTTCCAGCTATCAAGGCTGATTTCATCGGGCTTTGCATAGGTTACGCCGTTGTAAACGACGCTTGTGTTTTCGTTGGTCTGTTCTGCGGTTGCGATTGCATTTCTGTTTTCATTTGCTTTTGTCATAGTAAAATACCTCTTTTCTAAAATTTGACACTTTTTGAGCCTATATAACATTCAACACGTCATTTTTTTCACTTGTAATAGCTTGCATTTGCTATACTATTACAACGCAGATTTTCCACACTAGCAATTTTTACATAGTGTAAAAAGCGTCCTAGTAGTGAAAAAATGATGTATCTTTTTTTGTCAAGGTACGATTGCCGTCATAATGACAAGGCAAGCCGGAAAACAGACTATTGATTGCATAGGATGGACAAAAGAGGGATTTTGTATTTAGACTTCCCCGGGTAGGACTAAAATTTTTATGGGGAAGTTTATTCCCCATTTTTTTTCAGATAATCATATATCCAGTCCTTTAATATTGTGCCGGGTTTAGTATTATGAGCCTTTACAAGACGTCTAAACTTTTCACCATCGTCAATAGGTAACTCAACCGTGAATTTTGTCACCTTTTGTTTATCGCCTCTTTGTTTGGCTAACTCATATTCCCTTTTATAATCCCTTTGCCTTGCCATGCTTTACACCGCCTTTTAAAAGATGGTATAAGTATAGCATAGTCAAGGAAATCTTTCCAGCCTTTACAATCAATCTTCTATTTTCAAGGAACGGTAACGCCATTTGACCTTTAACCCTGCCGGGTCTCGTGTCGTTTGGTGTGGCTTAATAATACTACCCAGGGAAGGATATGTCAATGAATAAACTGTAAATGATATATTAACAAATTATGAACACAAGAAACAAAAAAATCCTTTCCCGCGTATATAATGTAGACAAGTCAAAAATACTGGAAAGATCCATCCAGATATTCCTAAATTTTACAAAGATAAATATTGTTCTAATCTATGAAAATTATCTGGTCAATAAAACAATCAGTATAAAACAGTGCAAAATAAAATTTTAGTATAATGCAACGAATGTTACCTAGTATATACCATAGATACAATGAAATAGATAAAAGATTGTACATAAAAGATAACAGATAAAAGTGTTAGCACTGTATACAGTAGAGTGCTAAAAGAATATGATAGAATAGATATTACATATAGGATAGATAGAATGATATAGATATACATATAGTAATAAAGATAGGTAAAAAGAGGATAGATATACAATAATAATGTATAATATACAGTAATAAGTGAATAATATACATGATACAGTGAATATATGCAAGTAACAGTGTATAAAAATAAAGAAAATAAGTAAATAAGCATAAAGAAGTATAGGAAAAAGTTATAGATAGTATAAGATAAATGAATAGATATATGTAGCAATGTGATATATTATATATTGTATAGTATGAAAAATCGGAATGTGGTATTTTTCGCACATGAAAACCGAAACTGTATTAGTGTACTAGTACAAGTAATACACTGCATAAACTAGCGCAGTAGTACAACCATGACAAAGGTAAGAATAAGCGGCGGGCAAGGCTGGAGAAACGGCAGGTCTAACCGCTGAAAATACCAAAAAACGGCAGTCGGGGCACTTAACATTTTCGCATACCATGCCCACCAGAGAATCACCCTTACGTCATCAATTTAAGTTTGCGCTATCTCCCCTGTCATCGTCTCTATATTCTCCCTATCCTCTTATCGGCAAAATCTTCGGCTGCCGCCCCTATTCCCTGCTCTAAACCCTTGTTTTCCCTCTAATTTAATAAATCTCTGTAAAAATACCTCTAAAACACCCCAATATCAGCTCATTTTCACTCATTTTTGTATGATAATCAATGAAAATTGATGGATTTTGTACTGGTTTTGCCCTCATATCATCGTATTTTACTCCCAAATCTTATAAAGTATCGAAATTGCAGCCTCTGGTATCCATGTTGGGTACTGGGGGCTACTTTGCATTATTGGAGAGTTTGCGGCTTGCTGATCTCCAGTACGCCCCCATAGGCTTACCCTCTATCTCCCTATATATCTAATCTTTTATCACTATTTAATTCTGATTATTCCTCGGATAATTGAAAAATTCCCGTGAAAGTGTTGTAATCAAGCATTTTCTGTGTTATACTGGTGGCATCAACACTAAATGAGGAATAATAGGAGGTACAACTATGAGTAATGCAGTATATCTGACACATGGTACTGGAGCAGTAGCATACAGACAGGTTGATTCCATGAAGAGAGCTAATCGTGGTGCAGGGATTCCCCTGAGAGCACACCATACAGCAAAGCAACCAATAAAAACCAAAGCTGAATATGATGCCTTTATCAACTATTTTTATGGTAAAGGTCAGTTTAGAAATCTTCTTCTCTTTGTACTGGGTATTGAGTTTGGTATGCTGAGAAGCTGCGACCTCCTGAAACTGAAAATAGCTGATGTGTTTACTGGTAATCGCTGCCGGTCTATCATCTATGGTGTGATTGAGCAGAAAACTGGTAAGCGTCAGAACATCTATGTAACTGATGTAGCAAGAGAAGCTATTGAATGGTATCTTACAGAACATCGCCAATACAAGTCTCTGAATGAACCTCTGTTCATCTCTCGTAAAGGCAATCAGCTTTCTACCAGACAAGCAAGAGATATTCTGCATAAGGCTGGTGAAGCTGTAAACTCTGAGTGTCCAGTAGCTATGCACACTCTGCGTAAAACATGGGGTTATCATACTTTGAAGAACCATAAGAATGATAACATGGCACTGATTGATGTAATGAGATGTTACAATCACTCTAATCCAGAGGTTACATTGAGATATATTGGCTGCTCTGAGGAGCATAAGAGAGATATCTGTATGAGCTTCCACATCACTGATGATGTAAAGGCAGCAGAGAAGAATGAGACTGTAGTGGTTGATGAAGCTAAGAAGTCTGCTGATACCACCAAGAGAGATGATAGAAGTAAGCACCAGCACACCTCTCCCCTCTCCAGTAACATGATGGATGTATTGGCTGGGGCTATGAAACAAGGTCTGCCATTTAATGTAATGAATATGAGGATATAAAGGCTTCTCAGTGAACTGGGAGCGAACCATCAGTTGATATTGTGTATAGGAGAATCAAAGATGGTGAGCGACCTTTGTTTTGTTATGCTGGTTGCGATTGCTCGGATAAATAATTTAATTAAATATTAGTGTTATACCAGCAATCCGCAACAATATATACTGTATTTAATTGGATTCCACCCCCCTTTTGGTTTCCCCCCTCCATTGAAATGAAACGGAGGTGGGAAAAAGTCTCTATTATAAGAAGTGGTTTTTACCCTTTTTGAGTAGTTTAAGCCCCATTTTATGGGAAGTCTATCGTGTGCAAAAAGACTACGATTTATAGTATCAATGCTTATAAGTACCGTAACATCGTGGATAAACCCATGCTGTACCAATACCTGATTCAAAAATAACCTAGCAACAGACTCAGTAAAGGTGCAAATTGAGGTGTAACACGATTTAGGAAATAAATAATTCTATTTAAAGAAGGAGTTGGTTTTTATGAACAACAGCAATGAGTTCGATTTGAGCGAACTACAAAGATTAGCATTGGAGGAACTAAGCGCAGCAAATGTGCTGGGAGGTTCACAAAGAAAGAAACCCAGGAGGTCTCAGAAAGATGCAACCTACAGACAAAGAGCAAAGGAAGCTCAGGCTAGGTATGAGAACTTCAAGCGCAACATTGATGTAGAAGATGCAGACAAAAGGTTTGTGTTCCACATCTATCAGGTCTGCTCTGATACGTTTCCTGATATGGAAGCTGCACACCTGACAAGATTGATCTATCTGGCAACATTCCTTAATTACGACAATAACATCGTTACTCCTAATGGAAAATCTATGAACAAGGCGATGGTACAGAAACAGCTAATGCTGAAAGATCCACAGTTCTATCGTTTCTGGAATGACATGGTAAAGAAAAAGATTTTGTTGGTTGGCGAAACTGCTATATCTCTTAATGAATCAATTTTCTTTAGAGGCAGCACAGCAAGTGTTAAAAAGAGATGTGGTCAAAACGGAACCACCTTTACAAGATTGTACATTCATGGCATCAGAGAGTTGTATGAGAAGTCCACTACATCATCTCATAAAACACTGAGCTATATGTTTCGTATTCTTCCTTATGTCAGCCATAAATTCAATGTAGTGTGCTCGAATCCGTATGAGACAAACAGTGAACTGGTGCAACCGATGTCTGCACAAGAGATTGCTGAAGCTATTGGTTATGAGAAGCACAACATCAGTGCATTGATGAGAAAACTGATCAATACAACCTTTATAGTGGATGGCAAAGAGATGGGTGCGGTAGGTATTGTATCCAGCTATCTGGCGGCAGGCAACAAGTCTGAGATGTTTATCAATCCAAAGGTTTACTATGCTGGAGATGCACACGATGAAGTGCGTATTCTCAAAATATTCTTTAAGGCAAGGTGATTTTTAGAGAACATGATATTGTGGTATGACGAAGAACCAGAAGAACTAGAAGAAGAAAATCAAGAACTTGAATGCAAACGTATGGAGGGATATGTTACGTTACTGTACCATCCAGATGCTGATGGTTTCATTGATATCCTTCCAAGAGATATGCTGAGTGTCATGTTGATTGCCACTACTACCCCCACCGACCAAGAGCCGGTGGATGGGTGGTATCGCTGCTGTAGTGTGAGTTACGCAGAATGGCTTTTATCATCTATTACTATGCAAACTGGAACAGGTGCTGCCATACAGTTGCTTCCATGTACACTAAAGCTAATGCTTCAGCGACGCAATGTTGCGGAGTACATCAAAATTGATGGCGGGGATGTTTATGTCAATGCCAGACACTTTCAATTTGGTGATAAGTGTATCACTGGCGTAAAAGAAGATGAAGGTTTGCTGCGAATCAGCCTATCTAAAGAACTGATTAGAGGCTTAATTTACCATGTTGACGATACATCCGTTGATGCTTTGGGGTGCTGGGTGACATGTTTGCAGCTTTTAAACCCTAAATACAACATGATAACAAACTGTCCCCTGTATCTGGGTAGTGATGCACCAGCCCCTCCACCATTATGGTATGTTTGGCAATTATGTCACCTGTATGATGAGCAAATAAGGTCTCAAATTATGAAGGAACAATATGAAGATATGGTGTTGGCAGCCCATCCAGACTGCGTAATAGATGAAAAATATCTTGATGGTTATTATGAACTGACTCACCGCCCTGCTGAGGTAATTAACGCTCTGATAGGTGCTTGGACAGCGGACGCTCAGGGGAGATTCTCTTTACCATCTCTTTGGGAAAGACATCCATTTAATGGCGATGTAACGTGTCCCAATGGGTATTCCCTTCCTCTTAATATTTTTATTGGAGATGAGTTATATATCGAATTATTGAAGGCTGGCAAAACATTGCCGCTTCCAGAAGATTGGAGGTGGTGGTGATGACTCAAATGAATGACCATGAAGTATTGGTTAATTATGTGCATCATTGGAGAATGCCAAAGTTCAAAAAGAACATCAGCACTTCGTTGTCGTGGGTGTATCTTAGCAGACTTGCATACCTTGCATCGTTTATCAAGAAAGATGGAGAACCGCAGTTTGCTGACTACCATCCAGAAGAAGGATGCGCTAAAATCGAAAATCCTGTAGATGTAGTCAAGTTCCTAAATATCTCTAATACAGCCCTGATGTCATGGTGGTCTGAGATGGAAGGACATGGATTGATTGTAAAGCATGAAGATGAATATGCAATCAATGAGAATTATTTTTACGTCGGAAATATGCCGGAAAGTGTTAGAGAAAGTGTTGAGATTGGAGCTGCAACAGTATGCCCTATTCCTAAATGGCTTCTGAGAGAACTTTACTATAAGGGGTTAAATAACCATGGATTTGATCTTGGGGTATTTTTAAAATTGGCTCCATGTATGAATAAGAAAGATCGAAAACTATACTTGCCGGAGATTGTTGGAGGCAGCGGAAATCCTCTTAAAACCTTTCAAGCAAACCAGTTAGTACGAAATCAAAGAATCAGTGCAAAATATCGTATGGATGAAGATGATCTTGTCCAGGATTTTATACATAGACTAACATTTACGACTATTGGTACAGAGTCTGAGATGAGATTTTTGTATAGATTTGAAGATAGACCATTTACATTCTCGGCTCTAAAGAGCCTTGCGAACACAAAAAGTGTATCAACCCCAGGGAACTTGTTATGGTACAGGAATGTTATGAGTGGGAATGATTTTTTGCAATTAAAGGTCTCTCCTATTATCATCAATCCATCTGCATATCGTTGTTGGGAGGTTAAAGCACAAAATGGTTTTAGTATTAAGTAACCTATTAGCACAGCTATTGCTGTTAGTTACCTATGCGGTAGCGATCACCATTCTATTGGCTGTTGGGTATCAAATTGTAATTAAATTCTGGAGGAAAAATGACTATGAGATATATTAAATATAAAGTGGCTGTGTTACTTAGTGTAGCGTTGGTGTTATCTGCGGTGATTGTGCCGCAGATGATACCTACAGATGATGTATATGGGGATGCTGATATTGGTATCAGCATCAGTCTGTGAGGTTGCTATGGAAATCAATAAATTCAAAACCTGTCAGAACTGTCCTGATAGGTCGATCCATCCAAACTGTCATAACACCTGTGAAGGATATTTAGCAAGACAGCGGCAAATCAAGAAAATCAAAGCTGCCAGAAAAGAAGATATTATCCTTGAAAAGTTGTCGTGCAATCCATATTACTATGCACCAGGGCAGGAATTAAGTGAAAGGTCTTACAGGGCTTACCATACGAAAGAGAGTATTGAAAGGAGTCAACAGTGGTGAAAAAGTTTTTAATGAAAGTAATCTGTGTGATGCTGTTAGGAGCTATGAGCTTGCCAGCAAGTGCAGACAAAGAAGATTTGACACAGTATAGGTATATTCCAGTAGAAGCGATGGAAGATGCTCTGCTGTATGAGCTAAAACCATTTGCTGCTACTTATATCGAGGCTGGCAAGCAATATGGTGTCGATCCAGTGTTCTTAGCTGCCAAGGATGCGGAGGAATCTGGATGGGGTCGTTATCAGTCAGCGCCTAATAATCTGGGAGGATGGACAGGCTCTGATGGTGGGTTCATGTCATTCCAGAGTGTTGAGGATTATATTTATCATGCTGCCAGCAGTATCTCTGAAATGTACTTGGATGAGGATGGCTGCTATCATCATGGTACTTCCCTCTCTGATGTAAACAAGAGGTATAACGGCAGGCAGACATGGGTGGATCATGTTGGTGGCATTATGGATGACATCAACGAAAAAATCAATGAGTATACCGGTGCAAATTATGGCGGATAAGGAGATTGTTGCAATGATAAATAAATCTGGATGTCTGATGTATGTATTACTTGTCATATTGGTATTAGTTGTGGACTGGATTGTTAGTCTTGGTCTTGTTTGGCTAATTTCATGGTGTTTTGGTTGGTCGTTTTCTTGGAAAGTTGCAACTGGAGTATGGATGGTAGTTTTGCTCCTTCATGACATTTTTAAAATAAAGATAGAAAAATAAGTGTGAGGGGTCTCCCCTCACCTGCTGATTAGGAGGAATAAAAATGGATGCGTTGAAGTTTTGGAATGAATTGCAAAGAATATGTGGAATTTTTAAAAGTTGTGATGATTGTCCTCTTTATGAAGAAGTATGTATGGGTTGTTCATTGTATGATATAGAGGATATAAAGCGGACTATTCAAATAGTCGAACAATGGAGCAAAGAATATCCGCAGAAAACCAGATTGCAGGATTTTTTGGGAAAGCACCCAAACGCTCCGAAGGACGCTGACGGAACGCCGAAAACCTGTTGCGAAAACTTAGGGTATTGCAAAGACTGTGATGAGTCAGGTGGTGATTGTAAAAAATGTTGGAATATGCCGATAGAGGAAGAATAATGAGTAATAGGCTTAGATTGCATGATGAGGCTCTAATGCTGCGTGGGGCTAGGTTATTAGCTGAGGCGGTATCTGCCGGTGTAAGGACTCCAAAGGATAGAGAACTTGCAATGATGGAACTGGATTGCTGCGTAAGAGATAGAGAAAGTCTGTTTAATTTAGTATTTCTAGGTAATAGTGAAACGCTAAAGTTTGAGTGGGAATACATCACTGTGAAAGGCAAAAAGAATCCCGTACGGAGAATTAAGCGTATCTATTGTGATGGCGGCAGACCGATGGAGCAGATCATCCCTGGGTATAATGAGCTGATAGATGGAGGTAAAAAGAATGGTTAAAGTGGTGTTTGTTTTGCTGCTGATTGTTGTAATGGCGATAATCTTCTACTGCGGCATGATTTTTGGAATGACTATCAAAACATCAAAGATATTGGATATGTTGGAGCGACATGGATGGACATTTGCGCCGCCGGAGGATAATGCAGAGGATGGGCAGCGTGGACAAGATTAAGAAGCTAAGTAATAGGTATTGCTCTTACGGTGTACTGCTGGAAATAGTTAATGCTATCTATGTGGTAATCATTATTCCATGTACAATATTACTATCATTAACACTAACGAAAATGTTAGTCATAGGGATAACGGTAGTGATAGGGATATTTGGCTTTATATTAGGATGTTTGCTGGATATGTATGGGGATTACCTGTCGAGCATTGCTAATTGTAACTTTCTATATACAAAAAATAAATCCATCGTAAAAATGAAGTCATCCGCATTTTGGGCAATATATGATATCAGTCCTAAAAATTGGGCATTTAAGAATAATATACCATACTATTGTGAGCTTATATCTGATGGCTTGTGCAAACGCTATGATGTCTTGGTCGTGTATTTTGGATTCATGGACTATATTCGCTATGCCAAAATCTTTAAAATCCGAAAGAAACACCAAGTAGATCAGATAAATACAAAGAATGCTTTGAAAATGTTGCATACCATCCAGAGAGACATTCAGGCTGCACAACGTCAAGCCCATAAAGATATTCAAAGTGCCTGTAATGACATAAATGATCTACTCGAACGAATGAAATGATTAAGGAGATTTATATGAAAAGATTGACGAGTAAAAAAACATGGGATAAGGCAAAACAAGACCTTGTACATGAGCTGGGGTATCAGTACATCTGGGAACGGCTCAACGAGATTGAGAACATCCTCGGTGATGAGTACAGCCTCGAACACCTGAAAGAACTGGTGGAAAAAGATAAAAGCCAAAAGTCGTCCAGCGTTTACAACCATTTGCCAGAGGAAGGGCAAGAAGTTTGGTACTGGGATTCTTATGGGATTTCGAGGGGGATTGTTGAATTTACCAATGATACTTTAAATGAATTTACTGTAGATTTTCCAGATGAAGACGACGTAGATATATTCTATGGGTGCGCTTGGGGAGATTGCATTGTAGCCTCAAAAGAAGAAGCACTGGAAAAGATGAAAGAGAGGGAGGAATAATGCCAGAGTACGTTGATAAAGAAAAAGCGATTGATTTATTTTATTCGATTGATCCTGAAAATGATGGCTCGGACGGATGTACGACTGTTTTAGTATCTGATGATTATACTTCGGAGGAAATTGAAGAAATGCTATCACTTTTGCCTGCCGCCGATGTTGCACCGGTGGTGCATGGGCGGTGGGAAGGACGGATAACATCTGCATTTTACGGACTGGATGATTTTGGGGAACCCATCTACAGAGATGCGACCTTTTATCGTTGCTCAATATGTAGCAGAAAATCGGCAATCAAAGAAAAATTTTGCCCCAGCTGTGGTGCAAAGATGGATTTGGAGGATGACTGATTATGTACTACGACCTTGAAAAACAATACTTAAAGATACTAGAATCAATCAAAAAATGTGGTGGATTCCCTGATTGTTATTCAGAACAAGATATTAACCTTGCGCTTGAATACGCTATCGAATCTGTTAAATTAAAGATTCCGGTTAATGTGACATCAAAACTTTGGAAACCAACCGTCTGTCCAAATTGCTCAAACATATTAGGAGAGGTGTGTCCCGGTGGATATTGGGAAAATCCACACTATGATAAATGTCCTGTGTGTGGACAGCTTTTGGAATGGGAGGAATGATTATGGAACTTTACCCTGAAATGAACGAAAAAATCAAAGACATTCTAAGGGTTGGTGGCGAGCCTTATCTCTTGTATGCTGCGGAGTATATCGAAAGGCTAGAAAAGCAATTAAGCCTTGCTATTGCAGGGCTGAAAGAAGCAGCCGATGATAATGGGGGTTGCTGGGGGTGCAAATGGCTGGACGAAGAAACCGATGAATGTACAAGCCCAGAGGGACGGTTAATATGCGATACAAAAGCAAACAACATGTGGGAATGGAAAGGATTGGAGAAATAGCTATGAAACTCACAGGTACATACAACGGCAAGCCAATCGAACTCGAACTCACCGAAGAACAGGTTGAGGTTTTGAAACAGGCAGAGAAAAAGAAAACTGGTTGGGAGAGAGTGGAGAAAGGAGAAAGATATTTCATCAATGCAATAAGAGTAGCACAGGAAGAAAGGGAAACGGGTAGTTCAGCCGATAATACTCGTTACGAACACGCAAGCTACTTCGCTAATGAAACACTCGTCAAAAACATTCTCACAGCACAATTCCTCCAGCGTAAATTGTGGAGAAGGAGCGCAGAACTGTGCGAGAAAATGAATCTGAGAGATTCAGAAACTCAAAAATACTGCATTACTTATGATGTAGATAACAATGTTTTATATGTCAGTTCGGCTTGGAATCTTAATGATTTCGGACAAGTATATTTTGACACTAAAGAACACGCAGAACAAGTCATCAAAGAATTTAAGGACGAACTCATCTGGTACTTCACTAAATTCAAGAGCAGAATGGATTAAGGGGGATAACTATGAGCCATTGGACTTATGTATCAGGTTTAATTAGAGTTTCGCCCACTGGAAGAACTCAACCCGAAAAGCGATATGCTTTAGAAACTGTATTAGAACACTTGCCTGCTGTAAGTAGTTCTGAGGGTTATATGGATACATATATTATTCAGAGAAAAGGTTGGAATATAGGATTTTCTCACAATGAATTTGACGAATGTTTGTCATATCGTGAAAACAGACACAAACCAGATACAATGCAAAGTGAGTATTTTGTTATTGTAGATGGAAGTCTGCGTGATAGATTTTTTGAACAAACATTCATGGAGTTTAATAAATGGTTGAATCGACTTGCTAAAAGAGTGAGTGTAGAGGAAATTCTTGTTCAGGTGTCGGATTTAAACAAAAGATATCTTTACACAAATTCTGCTCCGTATGAAGATATGTATGAACATAATCCTGGCTGGACTGATTATCTTTTATGGAATTATGAAGAAGATAGGGTGAACCATGAGTAAGATGAAATACAGGAAACCTCCAACAATGCCGAAATGGTTCTGGTGGGGACAAGACGGTTGTTGGTTTTGCAAAAATAAAAATAATTGTTCTAATTGCAGTACAGTTAAGCAGTACAGAAAAGCGTGTTTCGGAAAGAAATACAAAGGGAGAAATTCAAACAATCATAAGGAGGAAGATAAATGGATAGTTTAGTTAGAAAAGCGTTGCTTGGCGACAAGAAATCTCAGGAGGAATGTACAGAAAAAGGGATTGTGCTGCCGTGTCCGTTTTGTGGAAATGAAAATAATATAATCAGCAACTGGGGGATGTTTAGAGTTTGGTGCCCACATTGCAAGGCAAAATCAGAAGATACCCTTACAACGCGAGATGCACTAAAATCATGGAACGCCCGCCCTGCCCCGCCGATTGGAAGATGTGAGGAGTGCGAGTTTTATACAGTTCTGAGACATTGTAAAGTACATTCGCAAGAACCAGACCAATATGGTTCAGGTACGTATGTGGAAATGCTGCCGGATGATTTTTGCAGCTACTTTGAGCCGAGGGAGGAATAATCGTGGAACTAAAAGTGATTTGCCGAGAAGTTGACAAGGATACCGGAAAAATTGCTGTTTATCCAATAGAGGCAGAAGTGACCGACACACTGATTTTTAAGCTTGGCATTAGAAGCAGAGTAAATCCAGAACTAAAGTACTATGCTGTCACGTTGTGTCGCTGGCTTCAATACGGAGAAGAAATCAAATCAATTTTACACTCAAAAAATCCAACCCCCAAAATTAGAAGATATGGGGGCATTGTTGAAATCTAAAGGAGGAATCTCGATGAAAACCGCGGAGTACGATGTGCAGGACGGGTGGATTGTGAGCGATTATCCAGAATGTACATCTCTAAAAATCGAAGCATGGATGCCGCTACTGTACTATCAGAGAGAACGGGAGGAATAGTCGATGGATAATAAAGAACTAATCAGAAAATCTCTGATGGGAGACAGGGAAGCGCAGGAGGAATGTGCAGAAAAGGGGATTGCACTCCCTTGCCCGCTGTGCGGAGACGATGTAACCATTACCGAAATCCCTGCACATAAGCACTGCATCGTAAATTTACCGGAGTACGGAGGTGGCTGCTTTATCGAGTGCGATAATTGCACTTACGCAATCAGCGGAGATGATGTGATGGACGCACTGAGAACACACAACGCCCGCCCTGCTCCACCGATTGGAAGATGTGGGGAGTGCAAGTGTTGGCAGAGAAATGGTTCCGATTGGGGAAGTTGCTCTAAATGGTACACAGAAGATAAAGTACAGGCTTTTATGCTGGAAGATGATTTTTGCAGCTACTTTGAACCAAAGGAGGAGTAATAGTGCTATTCAAAGTCATTCGTCCCAAAGATACTGTATATGTCGGTTTATATAGACGCAAAGATACAAATGAGTGTAGTTTTGTGAATCTTACAAAAGGACATATTTGCCCTTGTAAGTTTAGCTCTGTTGAAGAAGCAATCGCTGATATGGAGAAACAGAAAAAGCGTGGTTCAATTTTAAGTTATGTGGAAATTAAACAAATGTGGATTAAGGTGGAATAATATGTTGTTATCTATACTTGAAATACTTATAAGCACATCGCTTATTTTGCTTCTTGGTGCTGTTATTTGTGTGTTTGCGTTCTTTATTTTTGAAATAATTCAGGACATAAAGGATGAAATTTCAAGAAAAAGAAAGTAAGTATGGAGTTTGAAAGAGGAAGAACAATGAATCAGAAACCAGATTGTTATAAATGTCGATATAGAGGAACTGTACCTGGTGATGCACACAGCTGTTGCAAATATCCAGGGAATAAAACAGGACTGTTAGATTTCTTTGCACCTGAAAATAGGGCAAATATAACCAAACTCAATATCAAGGCTAATCCGCATGGAGTAATGAACGGATGGTTCTTCTACCCTGTCAATTTCGACCCTGTGTGGCTGATAAATTGTGATGGATTTACACCAAAAGATGGTACAGAGAAGTAAAAATTGGGAATTATAGAAAGGATGGTGATGCCTATGCTTGCCTCTGCCCTACCCCTATATCAGCCAGCTAAATACAGATAGCAACGGCGTTTATGTGTCAGATCGAAAGGAGCACCAGACTTATACGCAGTAAAAAAGGTCAGCGCTTTGTGCTGAAGCTGCATAGCAGCAGATTGAAAAAAGCAAAATGGAATCTCACTTTAAACCTTGAAGAAGCAAGGAGAAATGATGAGCTTATTGCCCTATCAGATAGTAATACCCTGCGGTTTATTGATGATATTAACGACCTGCATGGAGCTGATGAAACCGCAGCTGAGATACAAAGAGAAATCAGAAGATTGAGGAAACTGGAAACCTCCAGAGCCAACCGCAAAGCCATACGACAACTATATAACGAATTGGATGAGGTGCAGTATAAACCAGATTATATGTGCTTTATCGTGGACAATCTGGAGCATTATGACAAGGCTTGCAAGGATGGCTTCTACATCAATGGGGTACATTATGAGAGATTATTGGGTACAAATGGCGGCGTAAAAAACAGTACGATTGTGTTTGTCAGCTCCAGAGTGGCATCTGAATTAAAACGCCGGTTAGACAATGGAAGAGATTTAGAGAAACCCCTTGTACCAGCAAAGTTTGAATCATATAAGGCATTGTCATGCAGTGGATCAGAACCTGTATCACTTCCCCACGGTATCTGTGTTGTAAATGACTGCGTTACACATTTCAAATCCAATGTTATTACGATTGATGATGCTGAGTCGGATGAACCTGTAATGGAATACAAAGAAAATGAAGAAATTGAACTGATTGACAGCGATGGATATGGGCTGATGCTCCCTTCCCTAGCGGAGCGATGGAGCAAAGAATTGGGATTGGATTATGTTGTATCAGGTGTGAATACAAGGTTCTCATGGGAAAAAGGCATGGTATTCACATTCGACTTTTTAGAGTTTGCTGATACGGTTGCCGGTACAAGAATCATCAAAGATGCGTGGGGTAATGAAGTTGATTTGAGCAATGTTGAGCTGATTTTAACTACCTCTCAATTAAAGTTATGGGATAGTTATAAGAGCTGTGATGACTACTTAGAGAATTGCTTACAGAATGGATATACATTTGGTGTTCCAAAGGTTTGTCCCAAAGAGCTGGAGAATGAAAGAAATCTCAACTATCAGTTCATTCAGAGCTATCACCTAACAGATGAGCAGATTGAAGAACTGATTGAGCCGACCATTACAGAGATTAAAGAGATTCTGGGGCTTGATTATCAGAAAAGCATTCTCTTTTTGAAGGGTATGTTTCTCAATGAAGATAATGTCGATGATATTGAAAATGACTTTGCAAAAGCCCTGATGATTGAACCAGAAATGATAAACGACCCTTATGTAAGAAGCCGCATTTATCAGATGATTCGCAAAAGAATCAAGGACGCAAAGGTCGGTGTAATAAAGGTTCAGGGCAACTACTCTATCATTTCAGGAGACCCCTATTCCCTATGCCAGAGTATATTTGGGCTGGAAGTTACTGGATTATTAAAGGCTGGGGAACTATATAACAAATATTGGATTGATAAAGGTTCAGAGTATGTATCATGTTTTCGTGCCCCAATGTCGTGTCACAACAACGTGGCTCGACTAAAGGTTGTCAATACACCAGAGATGCAGCACTGGTATCAATACATGACAACGGTGACAATTCTGAACTCATGGGACACCACTACACACGCCACAAACGGCGCAGACAAAGATGGAGATATGTACCTTTTGACCGACAACAAAATGCTGGTAGAGAATACATTGAACCTCCCTGCTCTGATGTGCGCCCAGAGAAAAGCTCCTAAAAAGAAGATTGAAGAAGCTGACCTAATACTGGCGAATAAGAACAGTTTTGGTGATGAAATTGGTAAAACTACCAACCGTATTACCACTATGTTTGACATTCAGGCACAGTATGAACCTGATAGTAAAGAATATCAGGTATTGGAATATAGAATCCAGTGTGGGCAACTCTTCCAGCAGAATGCTATAAGATATTTGTAGCTCTATATGGCAACATATAGATGAAAACACGGTGAACCTTTACTTGAAGGGTGTGTACGCTACAATGGGAAACGTAGGAAATGACGTTTTGAGTGTATGCTGACTGGGGAATCTAAGTGTATAAATTAGTCCTAATAAGAGGGGCTGATTAAATATGGTAAAAGAGATCTATCGCACTATTGGAATCTATCGTATCACAAATCTTGTAACTGGTAAAAGCTATATTGGACAAACTAGAATGGATTTTGGAGATAGGAGAGATTCACATTTCTCACTATTAAATACTGGAAAACATTACAATAAGAATATGCAAGCTGATTGGGACATATATGGAGCTGAAAATTTTGAATTTGCTGTTATTGAGTTTGTTGATAATCCAAGTCTCTTAAACGATTTGGAAATTCAATACATTGATATCTATACCGCTAAGGGTCTATGTTACAATCAGAATCCAGGCGGGACAGGGAAAGGAAAACACTTAACAGAAGAAGCAAAACGCAAGATAGGAGATAAAAATAAAGTAAATATGACCGGACGTAAACCTTCTGAAGAGACACGTTGTAAAATGTCAGACTCACAAAAAAAGCGAGTGTTTACTGATGAAGAAAAGCAGCAGATTGCAGAAAGAATGCGAACAGTTAATATAGGAAAACACCGAAGCGATGAAACAAAAGAGCTGTTACGAAAAATCAACCAAGAAAATCCACCATCAGCTAAATTAACACCAGATGACGTGAGAGAGATTAGGCGTAAAAGTAGCGAAGGAATTTCTACTAAAGATTTATCAATAGAATATAAGGTGTCCTATGTTTGCATCTGTAATATTATTCACAGACGTAGATGGAAACATATAGATTAACATAATGGCTGAATTTATATATACGCTAATCCAGTGCCAAGCCGGTGTGGTGACACGCCGGAAGGTCAAACGACTAAGACATACCGTCTCAATGAGATGATGAAGTCTGTACTAAACAGGTGAAATTCCTGTTTGGGAAGCGCCGTGGGACTGCGGAAGCAGTTCATGATATAGTCTACTCCCCTACGAAATATCGGGAAACCGAGGGTACAAGGAGATAAAACCAAGGGCATCATAGCAAAACCCATGCCAAAAACATGGTACAGCAGAGAAGCAAACTTAGTTGAGGAAAACGATGATGATCTCACTGCTGCTAAAAAAGAGTTCAACCGCAGAATTGCGGCTGACAAAAAACCATACTTCATGCGGTACATATACCCCGACCTGATGAAGAAATATAACACCTACTTGACCAATGCCAATAAGAAAGCATTGCGTAAATTCGGGGTTACGGTAGATGGATTATTAAAGGAAGAATCGCTGACAGACGAACAGGTAGACTTCTTAGATTACTTCTACAAAAAATTACCGGTCAGCGATCACGATTGCATTCAGAACAAGATATGCAAACGATTTGAACAGGAATTTGATGGCTACGTCAGACGCAACCCACCACCGGTTGAGTTTGATTACACAATCTTGAAAGCGAACACAGAATACACCCGTAGCCAATACGGTCAGATTCAGAACTTATACCATGAATATATGCAAAAGGTTCAGGAGTTCATGACGGATGCTTATTACAAAAGAGTTGACCAAGATGAGCTTGTGGTAGGCAAAGCCTTATTGCTGAGAGATTTCAGAGCTGAGTGTGAAAAGGTATGCAATAATGCTGAACAGCTCTGTGACATTGTGCTGGATTTGTGTTACCACAGCAACAAATCAAAACAGTTTGCGTGGGATATGTGTGGTGAGCAGATCATTGAGAATCTGCTGAAACGAAATGGAAGAACTCTCTCCTTCCCTGTTGAGGATGAAGATGGTGAAATCCGCTTTTGCGGAAAATATTTTAAAATGACTGACAAAATCGCTTAGGAGGAAAATATTATGGAAAACATTAAAATGTACACTGAAGGAACAAAACTGGAGACTCTGAACATCGACGGCATTGAGTGCTATGAGCTGGATGGTGTGGTTTACCTGAAGCTGGAGGATATTGCAAAGGGATTGGGTTTTACAAAAGCTGAAACGAAAAATGGTAAGCAATACTCATCAGTAAGATGGGAACGAGTTTTGGGATTTTTGAACGAATTTGGTTTCGACCACAAGTGGGCGAAAGATGATTTTATCCCAGAAAATATCTTTTACCGGCTGGCAATGAAGGCAAGTAACGCAGCAGCGGTGGCATTCCAGAAGAAGATTGCTGATGAGGTCATTCCATCCATTCGTAAGCATGGTGCATATCTCACTCCTGAGAAGGTTGAGGAAATTCTGTTGAATCCTGACACCATTATCTTGCTTGCAACAAGACTGAAAAATGAGCAGGAAGAACGGATGCGATTGGAAGCCCAGATTGAAGCTGACGCCCCAAAGGTAGAACTTGCAGAGCAGTGTTTAATGGCAAAAAACTCTATTTCCTTGAATGAATTTTGTAAGGTATTGTACCGAGAGAACGATCTGGAGATTGGTAGTCATCGCCTCTTTAGATTTTTAAGAGAGCACAAAGTCCTGCAAGCAAACAATCTCCCATATCAGTCTTATATGCAGCGTGGATGGTTCGACAACATTCAGGAACAAGATTGTGTTGACAGCAACATTATCACATATCCAACGGCAAGAATTACCCCAAAGGGTCAGATGGGTGTGCTGAGATTGTTGAAGAAATACTATAATCCAGCAATGTAAGGGGTGGTTGAATGGAGATTGTGCTAGATGAAAGAAAAAAGGCAGAGGATGTTCTATCCTCTGCCGATTCTCCTGCCAACCCAATACAAAATGTATTCCTGCTGGCAAAGTATTATTATTCTCTTGGTCAAACCAGAGCCGAGGTATTAGCTCATGTAGAAGAATACCTCCAGCGGTTCCCTTATGTGGTACTTCCAAAGTGGCAGACCACCGTAGAGCGGATGGTGACAAAAGCCAAAAAGCACAAGCTGGTGGAGATACAGGGCATCCCTATTACCAAAACAGAACTGGAGGCAGTTGCTCAACTCCAGAAAGAAAGTTTACAAAAACTTGCCTTTACCCTACTCTGCATTGCAAAGTTCTACAACGCCATCAACCCAAATAATCAAAACTGGTGCAACACCTCTGACAAGGATTTATTCAGGATGGCAAATGTAGGGTCTCTGGATAGCCGGAGACAACAGAAGCTCATTAGCGAGCTGCATGAACTGGGTATGGTTGGATATTCCAATGTTATAGACAATATCAATTTGAGAGTCATGTTCATCGATCAGTATGAAGAAGTAGGTATGGTTATCACCAACTATGAGGATTTGGGACTGCAATATCTTGAATACATAGGAGATAAAACGGTAGTAAGATGTAAAGACTGCGGCAAGTTGGTTAAAAAGCGGTCAAAGCGGTTAGATTATTGTCCTGAGTGTGCGCTAAAAAATCAAAGAGAAAAGACTGCCGAGCGATGCAGAAAACATCGAAATCGTGACATGTAACGGTTTATTATTTCGAAACGACCCTCAATTTTCCGCATAACTAAGCCATTATTTGAGGGTCAGAAAAAAGTTGTCTAAATTCCTATAATGTATAGAAAGAGAGTGGGGTTGCCTCACTCTCTTTTCAATTTATCGCAAAGGAAAGATTAAAAATGGTTCAAATCAACCAGTTAGAGGCGAAATACATTCGTTCTCTAAGGAACTGTCCTGATACCGTCATCTATCGAACAGTTCATAAGTATCTCATGTCGGAAGAAGAGAGTGCAATGAGGGCACTAGCATACTTCCGAACCCTATCTGTGGTAGAACAGAAATCATTGTTGAAAGGAAACCAAGTAAATGGCATCTAAGTATTCTAAAACACTGAGAGTAAGCATTTCAGGCATCCTGAATTTTGAGGATGGGAAGCCCATGACAGTCGATGTAGAGGATGTTGGCGAAGTAGACCTTGCAACTCAGCTTGCCCCATTTGCCGGACAGGTTGTGACCATCTCCATCTCACAGAAAGATGAGTTTTAGGGGGTCTATACCATAGAACAGCAAGAATTTTTGCAAAGGCAGCTAGAGCTGTTAAAAGCCAGATTGACAGACCCTGATGTAGAATGGCAGGATATCAATGACCTGAGAGCCAGCTTCTATAAGGAGGCTGAGAGCAGAGATACCACACGCAAAGGTTCCAAACTTCTTTATGAATACATGGAAGCTGGCTGGGTATCACCGCCTATTACTCTCCCATCTGCTGAGAAAGAATCTGTCGCTATCAATAAAGATGGGTCTATGACACTGGAAAAAGAGTTCGTAGATATCGACCCAGATACCTTAAAAGACCCTCGTGCCTTAATGGTAGCGCATGGATATGATCCAGACAAGTTCAAGCTGCTGTCATCAAAGAATAGCTCATGGACGGTGGGTAGCAGAACACAGACATCATCCAAAATCGTGGTGTCTCCATTAGAACAGACAGCTCCATCTAAGGAGGAACTGGAGCAGTGGTTTTCGGAACTTGCAAGAAACTATGCTCCTGTGCCGGTGGAACATAAACATGATGACACCAGTGAGGATATTTTGGTTATCCCCTTTTCAGACCTTCATTTTGGATTAAGGGCTTCAAAGTATCGTACTGGCAATGAGTATAGTATGGGTACAGCCAGAAAAGTGCTGTGGGATGCTGTGAATAACATCCTGTCCAGTACAAACTACCGCAAATTCAAGCAGATTGTATTGACTATTGGCGGCGACATGATCAACGCCGATAACATTGCTGGCACAACTACCAGAGGTACAGCGCAGGATAATGATGGTGACTACTTCTCTATCTGCAAAGAACTGTACAACACAATGGTGGGAGTCACCGAAGAACTGCTGATGTATGCACCACTACACATCATTTACATTCCAGGCAACCATGACAAGACGGTATCTTACCAGCTTGCCCAGTACCTGAAAGCATGGCACAGAAACAACTCTAAGGTTACGATTGACGACTCACCATTCCCTCGTAAATATTTCATGTATGGCAAAACACTGATGATGTTCTCCCATGATGGTGATTTAAAACGACTGCCGCAATTAGTCGCAGATGAAGCAAGACAGATGTGGAGTCAGGTCAACTTCACTGAGGTATTCCTTCAGCATTTACATTCTGAACAGGTGTTGTTGGAAAGCAACCATATGAGAATCCAGCGCCTCCCTACCCTATCAGGCAGCAGTGCGTGGTCAGTAGATCAGGGCTATCGTTCTCAGAGACAACACAAATCTTTTGTGTACGACAAAGATGGTCTGAAAACAGTGTTGTACACAAGAGCGTAACAAATATCAACTACAAGCGCATCAGCGCAAATTATAATCAAAGGAGTATTTTTACTATGAACAAAACTGAATTCATTAAAGCAGTATCCGAACAGAATCTTCACTTCAATGTAAAAGGTGAAGTAGAAGAAAAACGAATCACCAGAAGTCAGGCAAGTGAAATCTATGACTTGGTATTTGGTGAGGAAGGTGCAATCCAGCAGGGTCTGAGAATGGACGGAGAGGTTAAGCTCCCTGGCTTCGGCAGACTGTATCTGGCAGATGTAGCAGAGCGTGAGTGCCGCAATCCAAGCACCGGTGAAAGCATGGTTGTTCCTGCTCATAAAGCAGTTCGTTTCAAAGCAGCTTCTGCTCTGAAAGACGCAGCAAACTAATGCAAATTCTCATTACGTTTGATAGCACTTCTGACGCTGCCCTTTGTTCGAGGGCTATGCGTCAGGAGGGTATCTCTTGTTATACCATGCCAATCCCAAGAATGCTCAGTGCATCCTGTGGGGTATGTCTGGTAACAAAGGATGATAGAGGTTATGAGGTTATCAAAGGACATTCTGAACTTGTACACAGAGATGTGTATAAGGTACTGAATGGTGAGTATCAGCCTCTAAAGTAGCACCAATTAGAAATAATGCGTATATAGAGATTGCACAGGTGCTATATATTTTTATTGTTTCGTTTAGAGCTGCGTAATGAAATTCGTCTATGGCAGCATGAATAACTTTTTAGGGCTGTCTTTGCAGCCGTTATTCTCTTTTAATTTTACAATCAAAGGAGATTATATCTTGAAGCAACTAATTCCAATGGATAAGTATGGAGTATTTGCAAATTCACATGATACCGTTCTGGTAAATAGCAGGTATGTGGCTGATTATTTTGAGAAACGCCACGACCATGTACTGCGTGATATTGAGAAAATCACTGCCCCCAATTCTGGGTTGAGTGAAGAATTCATCAAAGCAAACTTTTTCAAAGATAATTATAAAGATATTACAGGTAGAAAGTTAAAATGCTATCAATTAACTCGTGATGGATTTTCGATTTTGGCGATGGGTTATACTGGTACAAAAGCTATGAAGTTCAAGGAAGCGTACATCCATAGATTTGATGAGATGGAAGAATTTATCCAGACCCTCATCGAAGCTAGAACTGAATTTCCGCTACTAACTGAAAATATCAAGATGATTCATGAGAATCCAAAACCATATCATTTCAGCAATGAGTGTGACATGCTGAATCGTATCGTCTTAGGTAAAACTGCAAAGCAGTTTAGGCTAGAAAATGGTATTGAAAATAAACAAAGCATTCGCCCATATCTTGCCCATGAAGAACTATCGTACCTCGATGCTCTTCAAAAAGTTGACATTGGTTTATTAGTGGCGATTCCAGACTATAACCAACGAAAGAGACATTTAGAGTGGTATTATGGAAAGCTGCTTGAAAATGATCAAAAGAAAATTGCTTAATGACCTCTAGGTTTGTGACCTAGGGGCTTTTTATTTTGTCGTATTTTGCTTAGAGCGGCAATACTGCCGCTCTCTTTTTATATTGCAGACTGGTGTAAAGGTAGCATATCAGGTTCATGCCCTGATGATTCTGGTTCGATCCCAGGGTCTGCACCCAAGGCGAAATGCCTTTCATCTGAAACAAGTATGTATGGTGGGGTATGTTCCCACCCTTGTTTCCTTTGCTGGTGTAGCACAATGGTAGTGCATCTGCCTTGTAATCCGTGGGTTGTAAGTTCAAATCTTATCGCCAGCTCCATAGAGTTATATTTTCTGTTTTGAACTCTTTTAAAAACAAAACACACATGGGTAGGTGACAGAGTTGGAAATTGTGCCTGACTGTAAATCAGGTGTCGCAAGGCTACACTGGTTCAAATCCAGTCCTACCCACCAATACGGACATAAAGCTCAAATGGTTGTAGCAACGGACTGTTAATCCGTGGGTTGTGAGTTCGAGTCTCACTATGTCCTCCAAACAGGACTCTGCACACCTCTTCATAAAGTGCAACAGGCAGAGACTTTCAAAAGAATTTAGTACATCCATTGGGTGTATTAAATTGAAATCCGGTGCTGGAAGGTTTGGATACCCCTTTCTCAGGAACCAGTCAATGTGTTATTGCAGCATATTATCGTCTCCTATGTTAACGCACAAAAGACGAATAAGCAAAAACAAGCATATTTGCCTGATGCTATGACTGGTTTCTTGACCTTACCACCCACCAACGGAATATCCTTAACATATTTCTAGGTGGGTGGTAAAAGGGAGTCCAAAACAGACACGCCTGTAAAAATATAGAATATAAGGAGAATACTAATGGCTGTTAAGAAAACTGCCTCAGACGCTATTCCGTATCGTTGTATGTGTTGCGGAAAACTTGGCAAAGAAAGTGATTTTCATAGCAGTCCCTACTCCCCTCTTTGGAGGGCAACCGGTCAAAAGGTGCTGGTCTGCAAAACCTGTATTGAGAGGATGTACAAGGCAGAATCAGAGCGATACGGTACTGAGACAGCAATGATGATTACTCTTGCAAGATTAGACCTTCCGTATGTAAAATCCCTGTATGTTTCACTGGTTGACAAATATGGGGCTTGCAATTTAGGTACATACATCCGCAGTCTGAACGGATTGCAGTACAAGGATAAAACTTGGTCTACCAGCCTTATAGATGGCGAATTGGAACGCAGTGAAAATGAGATTCGTGAGCGTAATGAAAGTCGCTGGAAAAAGGCTGACAGGAACAATATGTATTCCGTTATTTCTATGGTCGGCTATGACCCATTTGCTGACCTGGGGCTAAATGAAAACGAACGAAAATACTGCTTTAATGTAATGGCTGGATATTGTGCTATCCCTGGCATTGAAGAAGATGGTCATAAACTGGAAAGTGCGATCCAGATTACCCTCTCTCGTCTGCAATGTCAGCAGTTGGATAACATGATTTTCAAGGAAAGCAGTATGAAGAATCCAAACATTAAAACGCTGGATACTCTCAGTACCACAAAGAAAGGTCTGCTTGCTACCATTAACAGTATTGCAAAGGACAACAACCTTTCTTCTGCATATAGCGGCGGCTCTACTGCCGGTCAGAACACACTGACAAGAAAGATGAAAGAGATGGCAGCAGATGACTTTAAAGAGATTCAGGTTAATGTATTCGACATAAAGACCTGTGGTGCAATGAAGCAGATTGCTGACCTGAGTAATCAGAGTATTCTGGAACAGCTAAAGCTGGAAAGCAACGACTATATTGAGATGCTGAAAGACCAGCGAGAGCTGTTAGAAAAGACCATAAAAGAAAGAGACGAATTACAAGAAGAAAATCGAAATCTCAAAAATCGAATGGCAGATAAGGATGGTAAGTAATGGAAATCTATATCCCTACCCCTGCCAAAGTACTATCCCAGAGAAAGCTGGAGGCATACCATACTTATTCAAGAATTATCAATGAAGGTCGTAGAAACCCTATTTGGTTTGATGAGGAAATGCTTGGTATCAAACTGATGGATTACCAGAAGTGGAGCTTCATGGAAAGCTGGATACGACCATATGTGCTGTGGCTCATGTGTCGTGGTGCTGGCAAAACAATGGAAGCTGCGGTGTACCTTGGTACAAGGATGATCCTAATACCAAACTATCGTGTCTACATCTCTACCCTGAGCGCTGCTCAGTCTATCGAGGTGTTTAAAAAGATAGAGGATATTGCAAAGCAGAGAATCCCTTCCCTACAGACCATTACCGATATTTTAAGGATGGAGGTAGAATCCACATCAGGCAAAACAGATGGCTTTGTGCATGACCCTGGCGGTCATCATTTCAGAATGTACAATGATTCTGAGCTAGTAACACTGTCCTCCAATATAGATGCAACTCGTGGTAAGCGTGGATGCGTATTCTATGACGAGTGTGCATGGCAGTCAGCAATTCAGCTGAGCACCACAGAAAACTTTACCAACGTTGACTCTGAATTTAAGCTGGGTGTTGGTAAAAAGAGATGGATAGACCCTATCAATATGCCGCTACAGCTTATGTATGCGTCATCTGCTGGCGATGCCAGCTATCCATTCTATGACAAGTATCGTACATTTTCTAAGAAGATGATGCTGGGAGACCCAAATTATTTTGTCTGTGACCTCAATGCCAATACCATCATCAACTTTTCGTCTGTTGATGGCGAGCCTATTAAGTCACACTTAAAGCAATCCAACGTGGATAAACAGATGGAGGAAGATCCAGATGCAGCAAGACGAGAGCTGTTCAATCAGTTTACGACTGGTGGCGGCGAAGATGCTGTTGTAAAAATGGACACCCTCATCCGTAACTCTGTTGTCAGACCTCCTATTTACACAAATAACACTGGCAAAAGAAAGTTTATTCTGTGTTATGACCCTGCCAGAGCATTCGACGGTTCTATTTTGGGTATCTTTGAATTGAGAGAAGATAAAGAAAAAGGCTTGGTGCTTGACCTGGTTAATATGATAAGCATGGTAGACCCCAGCACAAAGAATAAAACACCGTTGCCAATGCCGGAACAGGTAGAGCGCATTAAGAAGGTTATGGTGGATTATAACGGTGATGGCTGTGTAGACTGGGAAAACATCGAACTTTATATTGATGCTGGTCCTGGTGGCGGTGGATTGAGTGCTGTTGCAGACTCATTGCTGGCTGACTGGGTAGACTCTTATGGCAAGAAACACAGAGGCGTTATAGATGCCACCCATAAACAGTATGAGACATCGAAAAGAAAATACCCTCATGCTGTGCCGATTGTACATCTGGTGGAGCCTGTATCGCATAAAAGACTGATTTATGACGCTTTTGAAAAGATGGTCAAGTCAGATTTAATTTCCTTCCCTGAGTATGATGGGAGGGATTTTTTGTTACTACAGGATGATAAAAGTTCTGAACCTTATGAATACAAATTATCCAATGAGGAAGTATTGTCTCTGACACAATGCAGTCTTGCTAAGAAAGAACTGCTGTATATGTGTCGCTCAGTAACTGGTAATGGAAATGTTACCTATGAGCTGGCAAGAGATAAACGGAATACCATGCACGATGACAGAGCTTATGTATGCGCTCTGGCGGCTTATGCGTTAGCAACAAAACGTAGAACAAAACTAATAACACCTGTCATGGAGAAGAAAAATCTATCTGCGGCATTTAAGATTCGCAAACCTAAAATCTATTAACGAAAGGGGTGACATCCGATGGTTGATAATAAACAGCCTTTAACAAAAGAACAAATCTATGAGCGTAATCGACTTGCCTTTGCAAAACTGGCTAATATTACGTTGAGTGACATGAAAAAGAATGAAACCAGAACGTATCAGCAGTATACAAAGGAAGATTATCGCTCTTACATTCAGAACCCTAAATCCAACGAAAAGAACCTGAGAAATATGTCAAGGTTCTTCTATATCGTGAGTAGTGTTTATCGTAGACTGTGTAAATATTATGCAGAGATTCCCCTTTTAAATTGGGTGCTTACTCCACAGATAGATATGCTTGACCCCCAAGACCCTGAGAAGGTCAAGAAAGCATACCAAAAAGCCTTGAAACTGCTAACCAATATGAATATGAAGCATGAGTTTCGTAAGATTATGACAACGGTTTGGCGTGAGGATGTGTACTACGGCTACATTTATAGCACTACAGATTCATGGTTCATCGACACCCTTGACCCTGACTATTGTAAGATTGTACAGGTAGAGGACGGATGCTATAACTTCGCTTTTGACTTTTCTTATTATGATAAATTCCAGTATAAGCTGGAAACCGCAGACACTGAGTTGCAGAGTATGTATCAGGCTTATAAGAAAGATACTCAGAATATGAAGTGGCAGATTCTTAATTCTAAGAAAACAATCTGTATTAAAGCTGGAGAGGATTCGATTGGTGAGGTCATTCCCCCACTGGTGGGCATATTTGAGGATTTGATTGACCTGATTGACTATCGCTCCCTAATTCGTAACAGAGAGGAAATTCAGAACTATGTACTGCTGGTTCAGAAGGTTCCTGTTTATGACAAGACAGAAGGTGTAGATAACTTCCTGTTGGATATGGATACAATACTGGATTTCGATGCTAGAATGGCAGAGAACACCCCAGACCAAGTTGGTGTTATCACCTCTCCTATGGACATTACGCCGCTACAATTTAAGAATGATGCGCCAGAATCTGATGTGCTGTCCAAAGCAACCAGAATGGTATTCGACAACGCCGGTACATCTCAGATGTTGTTTAATTCTGATAAGTCAGGCAGTCTGGGATTGGATGCCTCTATTAAGACGGATGAAATCATGTCATTTTCGATCGTTAGACAACTGGAACGCTGGGTGCGGAGATATATCAAGCAAAACACTTCCAGTATCAAGTTTAACTTTGAATTTCTCAATGTATCTGCTTTTAACCAGAACTCATTTGTAGATCAGCAGCTAAAATTGGCTACTGCTGGTGTGCCAAATAAACTGACCTTATGTGCTTCGATTGGTGCTGACCCATTACAAACACTTTCTGCGGCTTATGTGGAAAACACCATTTTAGGATTGCAGGAACAGTTTGTACCTTTACAGACATCCTATACACAATCGAATACCGCAAATGAAGGTGGCAGACCTGAAAAAGATGTATCTGATTTGGGAGATGCCGGAATGCAGACCAGAGATGGCAACCAGAATGCAGATACCATAGAAACATAGGTGATGATATGAGATTCATTTATACGACTGACCCAGAAACAAAGAAAATTCTGGAACAAACCCTGCCCCTCTTTCAGACCAAAGAGTTTGAGCATAGTACCTTCTGGTGTTTTATCAATGAGGGGAATTTACAATTCAATAAGCAAAGCGATGACCTCAAATTCACAATGAGCGATACGCTTTTGTTTTAAACCTCGGCTGTTTTAGTCGAGGTATTTTTTAATGTGGAGGTGAATTATGCAAGAAAAACAAATGAAAATTCCGTTCGCTTCCTCCCTATTTAATCTGACTGAAATTAACCCATCGTTTGATCGAGGTGTCATTCGAGTGGCATATACCGGCAAGAATCGCAATAACACTTTTCTTTCCAAAGATACCTTTGAGCAGTGCATGGATAGTATCTACAACATTCCAGTTGTAGCCTACTATTCCAGAGAAGATGACAGCATCGCTGGACATGAATTTGATATGGTGAAAAAAGATGGAGAGTATCAGCTTGTACCTGTTACCCAGCCAGTTGGCGTTGTACCAAAAGACGCAAATTATTACTGGGAAGTTGTAGAGGATAAGACTGGTATCCATGAATACCTCAATGTTGAGGTATTGATTTGGAAAAGACAAGAGTGTTACGACAAAATCAGGCGTGACGGATGTGAGGGACAATCTATGGAAATCACTGTAAAAAGCGGTGAAATGCAGGACGGTTGCTACCACATCAATGACTTCTACTATACAGCGCTATGTCTGTTAGGAGAAGGGCATGAGCCATGCTTTGAGTCTGCTGGTTTGACCTTGTATCAGAAAAACCATTACAACGAGGAATGGGAGAAATTAAAGGAAGATTTCAAAAAGGAATTTTCAAATCTGTATACAAAGGAGGATCAACCAATGGATGACAATGGTATCAGAACAAATGAAAATCCAGAAGTAATGGAACCAGAAACTACCCCAGAGTCTGCTCCGGCTGAACCAAACGCTGAGTTTGCACTGAATCTGAATGAGTTCATGAGTGAGATTCATAACACTCTGGCTGAAATCAAGTATACCGACCGCTGGGGTGAAACTTGTAATCGTTATTGGTTTGTGGATATGCAGGGACAGGAAGTTATTGTGTGCGACTGTCAGGAGCATTACCACAACTATGGCGTTCCGGTTGTACAGAACGGCGATAAGGTCACTCTGGATTTTGCTAACTGCAAACGTAAGAAGATTCGTTATGAGGATTATGTAGACGGCGAAGAAATCCCTGAAACAAATGTATTTGAAACCATCATGACTGAATCTATGGAGACTATGTACAATGCTAAAACCGAAGCTGAGGCAAAGGTCGGTAAGCTGACAGAAGATTATGAAGCTCTGAAAGCGCAGGCTGATGAAACTCAGACAAAATATCAAGCACTGTACACCGCAGAGCAGGAGCGTATTGCTGCTGAGGTAAAAGCTCAGAAAGAAGCTGTTTTTGAACAGTTTGAGAATGAGCTAAAGGGTGAGGCTGAATATGAAGCATTGAAAGCTGACATGGACAACATGGAGGTTCAGGATATTGAAACTCAGTGCTATGCTCTGTTTGGCAAAAAGAAAGCTGCTGCCCTATTTACTGCAAAACAGAATAAGAAATCTACAATCAATGTAGGAGAGCCGGAAGGCAACGAACCACCAAAGCAGGGAGCTTATGGTGGTCTTTTTAATTTCATGAAGAAATAAGGAGGAATTTTAAAATGGCAAATGTTAAACACGCTGTATTTGTATCCAGCGACATTCGTGCTACCAGAGCTGGTCATATGCTCAACCTGGTACATACCGAGGATTGCGACAATGGCACTATTTGGGCAAAAGGTGAACCATCAAAAGATAAAAATAGCAGAGAGGTATACAAGGCTGCTGCTGCAAAAGTAACTGACAAAGTATATGTTATTGGTCATACTCCGCTGTTGCCAAGAGCCAGAAACAAAGTAGAGGCTGCTGAAACTAACTTCTACAACGAAGCTGGCGATGTAATGAGAGCATACCCACTGGAGCCAGACGACAGATATGAAGTTTCCGTATCTCTGGTAAAAGCTGCTGACAGCGAAGTAAAAGTAGGTCAGTTCGTTGTTGCTGATACCGCTAATGCTGGTAAATATGAGGAAAAGTCTACCGATGAAGGTACTGCTGCATTTATCGCTGTTATCCGTGAGATTAAGACCTACGGCTATGGTGCTGGCGCAGACAAACGCATGCTGATCGAAGTCGTTCGCAACGGCTTCTGCAAATAATTGAGAAGGAGGCACGACAATAATGGATATGACTTTTACTAAACTGATGGTTGACACCGCTCATGGAGTCAATGCAGAAAACTATAGTGCAGCAGATTCTACCGAAGCAATCCGCAATCGCTTTAGAGAAGTTCTGGGCGTAGCTGCTGACTGCTCCAGAAAAGAGATGCACAGAGCAATTCGCAGACATAAACAGGACATTTATGAGGTAATCGAGGACACCATTGAAGATTTGAGAGTTAGTGGTTGGAATGACAACCCATTCTTCAATGAATATGTTGAGCAGAAAAACATTGCTCTTGGCGATGTAAACGACTTCTATGTAGAGGATGATTCCCTGCTGACCATCTCTAAATTCTCCGGCAACCATCATGATCTGATCCGTCAGAAGCTGGGTGCTGGTGAATCCTTCACCGTTAAGACCAGCTGGTACGGTGTTAAAATCTACACTGACTTTGAGCTGATGATGCTGGGTAAGATTGACTGGGCTGCTTTTATTCAGAAAATCTACAAATCTTGGGATAACTTTGTCAACGGTATGATCTATGAGGCATTCATGGATGTTGAGAAGGTTCTTCCTCCAGAGTTTGTAAAGACCGGCACTATTACTGCTGAGAATGTTGAGGCACTGGCTTCTCTGGTTAGTGAACAGGCTGGCAGTGAATGTGTCATCATGGGAACTAGAACCGCACTGAGCAAGCTGTTTAAAGTTTGCGATGTAGACTGGGTTTCTGAAGATATGAAGAAAGAGCGCAATACCACCGGTATGATTGGTTATGTCAACGGCATCCGTCTGGTAGAGATTCCACAGGTTTATGAGGCTGGCACTCGCAAAGCCCTCATCGACAACAAGAAGCTGCTCTTTATGCCAGTTCGTCCTGACTTCAAGCCAATCAAATTTATTAACGAGGGTGATGCTTACTTCAACGAGGTAGCTGACAGAGAAACCAACGTTGATATGACTATTGAGGCTGAGTACATGGCTAAGATTGGTGTCGGCGTTGTTATGAACCTGAACTTTGGTATGTACAAAGAGATTGCTTAATCTCTCAAAATAAGCGAACTACTATCCTGCGGCTCTTAACTGGGTCGCAGGAAATATTATTTTTAAGGAAGTGAAACTCTTGGCTATTACCAAGAAAGCTGCGGAAACAGCCGCAAAAGCAACAGAAACTACTACTACTGAGGTTGAAGCTCCAGTAAAAGAAACGAAACCAGCAAAAAAGAAAAGCTATGGGCTGCATGATATGATTGACTGCCGCAGCGTCACTGTTGGCGAACTCATCTGTGCATCTAAAAAAACTAAGGATATGTATTACAACTGGGCTGATTATGGAGATGTCACTCCTGTTGAGTATCAAGACCTGCTGGCGATGAAATCCAGCCGTTCCGGTTTTGTAATGAATCCTCAGTTTATCATTGAAGATGAAGAACTGGCGCAGGAATGGGGATTGACTGCCCTGTATAATTCTTTCTTTGGACTGGATGATCCTGATGAAATGTTCGCATTGGGTGAAGATGAACTTAGACAGAGATTGCGCCATGCTCCTGAAGGTTTTAAAACAGCTATCATCGACATCGCTGGAAAATATGTGAAGAATGGTCAGCTGGATAGTGTGAGAGTCATCAAACTGCTGGACGCTGAACTGGGTACAAACCTCAAAGCTCTGCTGTAAGAGGTGATGAACATGGGTACACCGTTTTCTGATGTATACAAGCGGTTCCTGCAAAAAATCAGTGACTTCAAATTCCTCTCATTGCCGGAAGAGGATGTAGAGGAAATGCTGTACGGCTATCTTATCAGTGCAATCGTAAAGACAAAACCCTGTAAATCTGATCTAAGCAAACGAGATGAAGCAGAAAAATGCTTTACAGATACCTTGCTGGATATTGAGATTGAAATACTAGCTTTGCAGATGGTATGTGAGTGGGTAGAACCACAGCTGAACAGCGTCATGTATACCAGACAGTTTATTGGAACCAGAGAGGAAAAATTCTTTGCACAGGCAAACCAGATGGAAAAGCTAAAATCTTTGAGAGACAGTGCAGAACTCAGAAGCAGACAGCTGCGCAGAGACTATAGTTATCGCAATTCTTCATACTTTCAGTCTTAGGCGGTGAATTCATGCTAGAGAATTACCGCAAAAGAATGAGCCTGTATGGGGGCAACATCAATGAAGCGATGATGAATATGAGCAATGACATCAAGGATATGGTGTTTGATGGGACTGTTACATACAAAAGGGTTCGTATTGGAAAGCAGTATTATGATGCAAGGGTTATGAGAGATATTGATGCTTCTGTTAATAACCCCAGCCCTAACTTTGTTATCCAGTTTCGTGGGGATAAGACTGTTCCTATCGGCACTTACATCTATATTCCAAACGATGAAGGTGTAGAAGAACCTTGGATGATGGTGTCAGACAAAGCAGATGCAATGTTCCCTAAGAACTGTATTCTGCAATGCACCTATCGTCTGCGCTGGTTGTACAAATATAAACTCATTGAGTATCCGGTTGCCCTGCGTACCAAGAACAGTTACACAGATGGTGTCCGTCAGACAGAAGATTTTAACCTGCTGGATAACCAGTCTGCTTTCTGGATTCCCTTTAATGAGGATAGCTCTGAAATTACCTATAATATGAGATTCTTAATCTCCAGAAACCCAAAACATCCACAGGCATACACTGTATCAAAAATCAATGATGTGCTACGCCCTGGTATTGTGGAAGTAATGCTGATACAAGACCAGCTTGGCGAGTATGACAATGGTGAGATGATGTGTGCTGACTATGACGTGGCAAGATGGAATTGCAATATCAATGTTGTCAATACTGGCAAGACATTGTACTTACATCCAGATGCCATCTACCCATTAAAAGTATCCGGCTCTATCAACGATATGCCAGTAGATATCAGCTATTTTACCTTTGCCTCCAGTAACCCAGATGCGGTGATGGTGGACAAGTATGGTGTTTTAACTGCGGTCGCTCCTGGTCAAGCAGAGATTGCGATTCAGTTAGGCAATACTCTGTATAAAATACAAGTCACAGTATCAAAAGAACAACAGGAGCAGAGCAACATGGAGCTGATTGACCCCAATGGAGACTATGTACTGAGACTGCGGTTTGAAAAAGAACTGCTGGTTGCTGTTTACCAGAATGGTGTTAAGGTTGAACATCCAACCTTCCAGTGTGAGTTGCTGGAGGGGGCTGACTTTGCTTCTTTCGTCATTGAGGGTAACAAAATTATTCTTTCTGCCTCCCCTGCCCTATCCAATATTGGTAAGACCATTCGGATAAAGGTATCTGTACCAGAGAGTCAGTTAGAGGTTGTACAGGATATTACAGTGAAAGGGGTGATCTGATGGTGTATGGCGTACAGGACAGTCATGTTGTTTTAGGGAATGTGATTTCTGAACTAAAGGCAAAGGTAATGTATCGACTGTTAGAAGATAAAGAGATTGCAAAGCTGCTCTACTACGATACCCCAGATGCTTTAAAACAGGAAATTACCTCAAAACAAATGCAGGAGTTATTCTTATCTCATCCTGGTAATGAAAAACAGAGAATCTTTTTGAAGCCGTATCCCAATCAGGTGACTTATCTAAAGGACTGTGAAATCAGAATCCATGTAACAAGGATTGCTGTACAGGCTACACCGTATGTCTATCAGCCAACCTTTGAGGTGGATATTTTCTGCCACAATGACTTGACTGATTTAGATGACGGTCTGAGTCAGCGACAGGATGTGCTGATGCAGAAGGTCAATGACCTGTTGGCTGGCTATCACCTCGATGTGGTAGGCAACATGAAACTACTGAGTATTGAGGATTGGTCAATGGCAAACTCTGCATATCTGGGATATTCTCTGTTCTTTAGCACCGGAACCATCAACATGTAACATGATCGATGTAGAAAAAATATATCATAATAATTTGCTTTGGAACTCCCCCATTAACTTTGAGGGAGTTTTTTTATACCCTGTAACGGTTTCTCAAATCAACCTCTTTAAGCAATGCAGTGCTGTGCTACAGATAGACCCTTTAGAGTTGCCGGATATCAAGTTTCAGGCAATGTCACGACTGCGGTTTATTCTGGAGACCTTTCGTATGCTGGAGGAAGAAGATACGCCACCAGCGTATCAGGCTATTCCGCAGTTGTTTGTCATGCTGATACGGATGGTATTGGGAGACGAACAGGAAATTAGTTTACAACATCCAACTGACCGTAGGTTAGATGGAAAGATATTACATATCACTCGTCGTCCATCTCAGACAGATCAGGGAGTTAGTTTGGTACTCACGCCAAAACTGTTTGACGATTTTCGCAGAGTGGTACTCATTCAGAATGGTATTGACATAAGTGAAGAAGAGGTTGACCCTGTCATGCGCCGTGTCTACAACGAAGATATGGTGAGACTGCAAAGAGCAGGACAAACACAAAGCGGCATTACAGAGGAAGATCGACTGGATTTAATGTCATTGCATAATCGTTGTTTACGCTCTGAGCTGGGAGAAATGCCGCTGAGAGAGTATATCTTAAAAACCGATAGACTACTGACAAAGGAAATCTATCAAGCACAGTTGAATGGTCAGATGACAGGATTTGTCAAGTTTAAGAAAGAGCCTCGTCACTGGTTAATTCGACAAACAAACAAAGAGAAAATCCTTTCACATTTCCGTACAGAGGACGATGTAAAAGGATTACTAAACGAAAAGAGCTAGTCGTTGACTGGTTCTAATTTTATTAGGAGGGAAAACAATGCCAAATACAAATGCTGAACTGCTTGCAGGTAAGGCAGGTCATGACTATTGTTCTTCTGTATTTGATGGTTACTTTTACGATCCTGCTGGCAACCTTGTATTTAAAGCACTTGCCAATACTGACGCATCGGTAGAAGTTACCACCAACAAAACAGAGAAAAAGGGTGGCGATGGTGGTGCTACACTGTGGACTGTTGTATCTGACCGTAGTGTAACCGCTTCGATGTCTGCACTGGATATTCAGACTGAGTACATCGCTGCTAACCTTGGTTCTACCATTCAGATTACCAAATCTGTATTCCTGACCAACAAAGAATTTAGAGCTGTTTCTGGTAGAATCACTCTGCCGGTGGCTCCAGTTGACAAGAAAGTCAATGTTACCATCAACGGTAATGATGTCGTTATCAACAATGTAACTGACACTACTCTTGACCTGACCTCTTATGGTATCACCAATGAGTGTATCAATGTTACCTATCTGTATGAAGCAGACGGTGAAATTGTTCCAATTCCCGTCAGCTCCAGCCCTATGGTCGGCAAGCTGATTCTGAAAACCAAGCTGTATCGCTCTGGTGTAGGTGAGATTGGTGAAAACGGTTGGGTACTGCCACAGTTCCAGCTGGATGGTAACTTTACTCACTCTACCAACACCTCTGATGGTGGTTCTTTTGAAATCACTGGTTCTGCACTGAAGGACAACTCTGGTTCTGCTTGTGATGGTTCTGGTGACAGCTACGGCTACTACTTCAAACACTACTACGACTCTGAGATGTTGTACAAATTCTCATCTATTCTTGCTACTCCATCTGAATCCGTACTGTCTGCTGGCGGTTCTGAAACTGAGCAGATTAAAGTATATGGTGTTCGTGGCAGCAGTGTATCTCAGGTTGAGCTGACTGAAGGTGTGACCTACAAATCTGACCATGATGAATACGCAACAGTATCTGAATCTGGTCTGATTACCGCAGTGGCTGAAGGTAATGCAAAGATTACCTGTACTTACAAGAATCTGCAAGCAACCGTTGATGTGACTGTAACTGCCTAATGGTTGTCTGCAAATATCAGCGGTATCGTCCAAGAGAGCAGTTTTTAAATCACGACAAAGACTATGAAAGAGTTATGGTCTCCTGTTCTTTGACACAGGAGCTATGCCCTTGTCAGGTCGAATGTCCTGATACAGAACAGTTTGTTCTAGGGGCTGAACAGGTACGATATTGCAAAAATTATTGTTCGTTGGTGTAGGGTGCAAATCGCACCCTACCCTTTTTCTTTTGGAGGAATTATGCAAGAACTAAAACTCACCTCCCCTATGCCTGTATCGGTTAATCATTATATAAAACCAAGGGCTTTTATTGTACATGGTAAGCCGCAAATTTCGCTGTATGAAACAGCGGAAGCAAAAGAATTTAAGAACGAATTTATTCGTTATGTTAAGGAACAAGTAAAGGTACAGGATTTTCACCCCTCTACCAATAAGTTCCAACACTATTATGTTGAATGCAATTTTTATTTCCCTCGGACTCACATGGATGCCAATAACCACTGGAAGATTTTGTTGGATGCCATTACTGAGTCAGAAGCTGTGTGGTTGGATGATTCACAGGTATGTGAGAGGGTTAATAAAATTTTATATGACGCAAAAAATCCACGGATTGAAATGCGTATTTTTCCAGTAACCTATGTTGGCATCTTCCCTGACCAAGAATCCGCAGACCAGTTTCGGCAGAAATGTACTGGGTGCAATCGGTATCGCAATGGAAGATGTAGCATCTTGCTTAAAGCCTTTGAGTGCAGAGTGCAAGAGGAAATTACAGGTCTTACCTGTACAAAATATAAAATAAAGGAGTAGGTAATCCTATGAAAAAAATCAGCAAATCTCAGATGAATGCTTTGTGCAAAGCAGATGTAGCAAAGACAAAAACCCAGACAGTGACTTGCGGAGATAAAACTATCACTGTGGAACTCAGTATTCCATCACTAAAGACTGTAGATACCGTTGTAGATACTGTTTTGTCATCCTGCTTTGTAGACAATGAATACTATCCTCAATATTACGATGTGGTTGTATTCGCCATGATGCTTCAGCATATTACCAATATTGATATGCCGGTTGATGGGGATGGTAACATCGACCTTGAAACAGTATATCAGTGGATGACTGTCTCTGATTTACATAATGCCGTATATTATTCCGCTGCTGGTTCCTGCATTGCAGAGGCTTGCTATGCAGCTGTTGAATGGAAGAAACAGCAAGTCCTTAATCGCAATAAGCTGGATGAACTGATTGAGAAGTTTGGTGAAATCAGTGAGGCTTTCGAGAATGAAGATTTTCAGAGCGCAATGACAGCACTGGCAGAAGCTCAGAAAGCGGAGGCGTAGTATGAATCAGAAAAATATGGATGATGACCTGCTGGATGTGCTTGGACTGGGTGACGATGAAGATGAAGTATTTGTAGATGCTGACAATCGCCGCATCCTGATCGAGGGAGAAATTACGCAGAAGATTGTACAACAAGCGGTCATGCCTCTCATCTCAATGGATAGTGATGGGACTGGAGAACCTATTGAGATTTTCATTCATTCTCTTGGTGGTTCTGCTTTGGATGGACTGGTGCTGTGTGATGTGATTGACCGACTGAAAACTCAGACCACAATTATTGTCCTTGGTTATGCTTTCAGTATGGGATGTATTATCCTTTCTGCTGGTAAACATAACCCCAATGTACACAAGGTCTGCTATCCATTTTCTGTTGGTTTGCTGCATGATGGAAGCAGTAACTTCGCTGGCAGTGTGGGCGATGTAAAGGATACCTACAAATTCTATAACAAGATTGACACTAAAATCAAAAAGTACATCCTTCACAACACCAATATCACTGAGAAAGAATACAGCGCTATGGAGCGAAAACAGTGGTATATGGATGCCAACACCATGCTCAAATATGGATTGGTAGATGAGATTTTGTAGGAGGATTTTGTATGAAATTTTATGACACTTGCGCTCTGCTCAATATGCAGGAAGCAGCTTTTCAAGAGCCGTTTGCAATATCCTCTGTTACCCTGCGAGAGATTGAAACTATCAAAACAGCACAAAACAAAGATGAGGATGTAAAGTGGAGAGCAAGAAATATCACCAGACTGCTCAGAGAGAACCCAGATAAATTTACTGTAAAGGTTCTGTATGGGGAACAAGCTATGGAATTGGAAAACTATTTGCTCCCCAATTCTCCTGACAACCTCATTGTGCTGTCTGCTCATCTATACAATCTCAATACGCCAATCACCTTTGTGACGGACGATTTGCTTTGTGCTCATATCGCAAAACACATCTTTAAGTTGCCAGTAGAAAGCTCTCATCCTGAACAGGATGATGAATATACCGGTTACAAAGAGATTGTATTGGATGATGATGGTTTAGCGACTCTCTATGAGTCTCCAGAAGAATATACAAAAGACCTGCTGGAGAATGAATATCTTGCCATCTACAATGTTGAGGGTGAACTCATCTCTCTTTATCGCTGGAATGGTACAGAACTTGTAAAGGCTTATGCTCCAAAAATAGAGTCAAGAGAGTTTGGAAAGATTAAACCTTTGGAGAAGGATGTTTACCAAACTATGGCACTGGATAGCTTTGCCAACAACAAAATCACGATGATTCGTGGTGCTGCTGGTACAGGCAAAACTTATCTTGCTTTGGGTTATCTATTCTCTCTGTTAGAGAAAGGTAAGATTGACAAAATCATTGTGTTCTGCAATACAGTACCAACACTGCATAGCGCTAAGATTGGTTTCCTGCCAGGCACAAGAGACGAAAAGCTGCTGGAGAGTTCGACCGGCAATATGCTAAGTGCAAAGCTGGGTGACTCCTATCGTGTGCAGCAGCTTATCAGCTCCAACAAACTCCTACTACTTCCCTTCTGTGATATTCGAGGGTATGACACCAATGGTAAGAATGCTGGCATCCTAATCAGTGAAGCTCAAAATGCTGATGTTGAGCTGTTGAAACTGGGACTACAGCGCATTGGTGATGACTGCATCTGTATTGTAGATGGAGATTACAATGCACAGGTGGATGACATGAGCTTTGCAGGAGCTAAAAACGGCATGAGAAGAATGTCTGAGGTATTCAGAGGTTATGGTGTCTATGGAGAGGTCAAACTCCAAAACATTTATCGCAGTGAGATTGCTAGAATTGCGGAGATGATGTAGATGTCTAATTTAGAGGCACAACTAAAACAACTCATTGCTAAGGGTGCTCTTAAAGGTCAAGTTAAAACCGTCAGTGGTGAATCTGTAGATAGCATTATCAAAAAAGAAGGTAAACGATTTCAAAGTATTTTGAAGAAGCATATTCAGGCTTACTATGACAGCTACTACCCTACTGTATACCATCGAACAGGTGCAATGGGAGAGTCTGTGCAGCTCGAAACAAAAGTAGAAAATATGAGTATATCGGTTTACTTTGACGACAGAGCATGGCATATGCCAACCGCCGGTAAAAGTCCTTATCTCAGATTCGTTCCTACCTTGATGGATGTTGGCTGGGAATGGAAGAATGCCCCTCGTCCAATCTACCGTTTTACATGGTGGGATGGAGCTGAGTTTATCAAAGCAGCAATAGCTGAGTTTAACCAACATAATCCATACAACCTGACCATTCGTGTAGAGTCAGCATTCCATCCTGAGTATTATCGTAACTTATAAAGGGGCTAACTGCCTCTTTTTTCTTTTATAAAGGAAGTGAAAAGATGGCAGCAGCCGATTTAAAAATTGTTGTTGGGGCGCAAATAGATAAATCTGCGTCCCAAATCAGAGAAGATTTAAAAGGCGTACAGGAAAAATTTGATAAACGTCCTTTAAAAATAAGAATTGGAGCTAATGTTACAGACTCCAAACAACAGATTTCAGAGGACTTAAAATCCGTTAAAGAAAAGTATGACAAAAATCCTCTGAAAATTAAGATTGGCATTGACGGCAGCTCTGTCAGTAAGTCAATAAAATCTGCTCTTCCACAGATTAAAAAGGAACTGAATCAGGCATTATCAAATGCTGTTCCTATTCAGGTGAATATTAAGCCACAGCAGAACAATAGTCAGGGTCAAAACAAAAATGCTCTTGATAACAAAAGGCAGGGACTGAATGATTCTGTTGATGGACTAGAGAGATATTTACAGAAGTTTCCTAAATTAAGACAGCAATTCCAGCAGAGTATTGCAGATATCCGCAGTGAGATTGCCTCATTGAGTAGTGTAAATGCTGCGAAGTACATCACAAAAGACATCAATAGAATTGAAGCTGAGGTCAACAGGCTTAATAAAGTTAAAGATGAATTAACCTTTAATCTGAATACCTTTAAGGCTGAATTTAATTCTGTAAATGGAAAATCCTCTGGAGCATCCAAGAATCAGTTGACTCAGCAGATTCAGGATATGGAGACTGCGATCAACAATCTGACAAATACAAATCAGATACCAGCGTTGAAAAAGCAGTTTGCCGACCTGAATAAAGAGCTTAAAGATATCGACACCTCAAAGTTCAATGAGATGGATAAGGATATCAAGGCTTTAAAGAACAGGAAGGATCAATTTGGTCTTACTACTGAGGATTTAACGAATCTCAATGAAGCCGGTAAAATTCTAGCTAAGATTCAATCCGCTGACTTTAAGAAGCTGTCTTATAGTGACCAAACCGCAGAAGTAGACAAGTTGTATGCTGCCCTTGACAAGGTACAGGGAAAGCTAAAAGATGTTTCTTCTTTTGAAACACTCCAGAGGTCTACTGCGTCTGTCGAGAGTTCGATTGCCAAACTAACCAGACGATTGACTGACTTCGCAGAGAAATACAAGAAGCTGGAAAACTTCCCTGAACTGCAACATCAGTATGACAATATCATGAAGTCATTGACGGCTCCAGGTCAAAAAACTCAAAGCGACTTTATCAATCTGAAGCGTGACGTTGACGAGTTCGAGGCTGCTGCCAGACGTGCCGGTGTTACCACTAAATCATTGGGTGAATGGTTAGGAGAAGCATATCAGAAGTTTGGTGGCTGGGCGCTTGTTACCAGCTCTATGATGAATACGGTTCATGTACTGGAGCAGATGGTTGTATCGGTTCGTAACCTTGACACAGCGATGACTGAATTAAAGAAGGTTACAAACGAAACAGATAACGCCTACAGTCAGTTCTTCCAGAGAGCATCTGCTCAATCGAAAGAGATTGGCGCAACGATGAGTAACTACATCAACTCGACTGCGGATTTCGCAAGATTGGGTTATAGTCTTGCTGATGCGGAGGAACTGGCAAAAACGACCGCTGTATACTACAACGTTGCGGATGGTATGGAGAGTATAGATGAGGCAACTCAATCTGTTATCTCCACCATGAAAGCGTTTGGTATGGACGTAAAAGACAGCATTGACATTGTTGACCTGTTCAACCATACCTCAAATAACTTTGCTATCAGCTCTGCTGGTATTGGTGAAGCAATGCAGCGTTCTGCATCAGCACTGAGAGAAGCTGGCAGCACCATCGAGGAAGCAGTTGCCCTGATTACTGCTGCTAACTCAGTTATTCAAGACCCGATGAAGGTCGGTAACTCTCTAAAGACACTGAGCTTGCGTATGCGTGGTGCAAAGGTTGACTTAGAAGAAGCTGGGCTTGCTACTGATGGAATGGCTGAAAGCACCTCTAAACTGAGAAAAGAAATTCTTGCATTGACTGGACAAAAGGTTGACATCATGGTAGATGAAGATACCTTTAAATCTCCATTCAAGATGTTGGAAGAGCTATCTAAAGTCTGGGGTAGCATGACCGATATTAACAAAGCTGCTGCGCTGGAGCTGTTAGGTGGTAAACAACAGGCTAACATCCTTGCATCCCTGATTACCAACTTCCAGACTGCAAAAGATGTCATGGAAGAAGCCGGTAATGCAGCCGGTTCTGCTATGGAAGAAAATGAGCGACAGCTCAATTCTATAAACGGTAAAATTACACAGTTTCAAACAAATTTTGAATCCTTATCAGCCACTGTCATGGATAGTGAACTGATAAAAGGTACGATTGATTTTGGAAGTGGATTTTTGCATGGGCTTGATACTCTCATGCAGAACTTAGGAACCCTCCCTACCCTGCTGAGTGCAGTGGCTGGTGGGTTTGCAGGTATCAAAGCGATTGGTAAAATAAACTGCCCTCTTACACCAAGGAAACAAGGTGTAGGATGTCTATTGAACGGAATAGAAATCGAAACTATCAAATTGCTGGGAATGGCTAAAACCCTATCGCCCTTTGGGAGTCGAAAGACGGAAACAAGGATAGGGATGGTATATGCTGAGATAAAAGCCGCATAAGCGGTGCTAAGTACCGAAATCTCAAAGTAGGGGTATTTTGAGTAATGTCAGGTCAGCAGCCAAGCTCTGAAAAGAGAAGGTTCAACGACTGTAAGGTAGTTGGAGTCTGTAAAGGCTTTTAAGAGACAGTCTGGACTATGGGTAACGCCATAGAGTGTGCTCAGGTGTAAAGACACCTTTGGAAGTAGTACACCGCCATAATATTGTAGAAAATCAAATCTAATGGTATAATATCACTGGAGGTGGTATTGTGCCAAGAAAAATTAAGGTCGTATTAAAGGATAAGGAACTTTATCGAGGGGCAAACGAAGTTAAGCACTCTGTTGTGATCCCAAGAAAATATGCCAAACACACGTTGCCAACGTCCAAAGATACACCTGTGAAGAATCCATTAAAGGGAGGCAGAAGATGACAATTAACCTATCTGAATTATTGCAAATTCTTCCAGACGTTATGCTATTGCTAATTCCTGGATATTTTTACTGGTACTGCTACAATCGAATGAACGCAACGTATTACAACGCCTATCATGAAACGAAAGTGCTGTCTATTCGCAATGTAGTTACCAGCTTTGTCATACAGACAGTTCTTCATTTGTTCCCATTTATGAATAACATAGAACTTATTACAGCCAGTTTGTTAATGGGTGCTGGAACTGGTTTGTTGTTTGGTTGGATATCACAGACAGAACCTGTTCACCAGTTCTTTATTAAAACGCTGCATACCAGCAATGATGAGACATTATGGGATTGTCTTTCTGAGATTAAGAATGGTTCATTCATTTCGGTAGTTGTGGACGGCAAAAGATATGATGGGACTTTACTCGCCTTTTACCAGGAGGGTAACTCCCAGTGGGTGGTATTACGAAATTGTGAAGTAGATGGAAAAGAGGACACAATTAAGGGATTAAGAACAGCACTGAGATTGGATAATTGCAGCGTTATCACTGCTGCTTTCCCAGAAGGCTCTGAGAAAAATGGATAAAGAAAGAGCCAGTCTGATGACTGGCTCTAATTGTATATTCTAAAATCTTATTGTCCGTCAACTAATTTCTGTGCAGCTTTTTTAATGTACCACTCAGCCGCATCATTATAGTGCTTTGTGCAATAATAATCCTCGTCTATTCTTTTAGTTGCTTGTTTGCCGCAGATACAACATGTTGAATTTGATACAGCCTCATCCATCATTTTGTCAAGCGATTCCTGTAACATTTTACTGCTATCCTCTTTCGATTTCTTTTCATCATCAAGGTCGATATTTTTGCAAGAAACCCATTCGCCATTATATTCGATTTTGGTATCATGGTTTGTAGCAATAATCTTATTATAGCTTTTTAAAATACGATAATTAAATGTGTCTGTGATATAAAGAGTATTAAGGTCTTTTAATGTATCTGTGATATTTCGATCCATAGTCATTAACATATCCCATGGAACTTCTTTGAAGTTCTCACATCGTATCCGAATATCATATTCGTCAACATTGACCGATACATTTGTTAATCCGGCATTTTTGGCATAATTTTCGATTTTATTTATCTTGTAGTAATGTAGCCCAACTTTTACAGAAAAGACAAGAATGATGATACCTATAGCAATGAGTGCCACGATAGCTACGGTGTTTTTAGATATTTTCTTTTCTCGTTGGCGTTCATTAAAATCGGTAGACATTTTTACATCTCCTTTATTAGTATATGTTGGTAAATCTATTATAACCTAGCTCCTATAGTAATTCAACTAATAAAATGCTACATCTCACAAGGTTTTCACTTTTGCTGTAATTACCCCTCTAAAGAATATTCTTTTTTAGTGTTATAGCACAAGTAAAATATTATGGTCGTAACAAAACGATGTTTGATAAAGAAGATGCAAATTATCTTCAAAACTTTAAAAATACACTTGAACGTCTGAAGGTAATCATTTCTGACGTTAATGGATCACAGAGAACGGCGGCAGCAAAAAAAATACTGGACATTGATGTTGCTGAACTCAATAATGCTGTAAAAGCATTTGAGTCGATAAAAGCTGCTAATGCCAATATGACGGATAGCAATGCTAAGACAGACGCTATAGCAAAATCCTTTAAGAATGCCTCTAGTGCAGCGAAACAGTACGCACAAGCCACTGAATTAACTACTGAAAATGTAGCTAAGTTTAAATCCCAACAAGAAGCTGCCATTCTAGCAATTCAAAAGGGATCTCTTGCATCAAAAGCAGCTAGTTTAGCAACTGGGTTATTTGCCGGTGCTGTAGTATCACTGACTTCGGCAGCAATCTCATTTGGATTGCAGAAATTATGGGAAACATGGGATAATTGGACGCATAGACAAGAGATTGCTGCCCAAAATACAGAAAAATTTAGAGATGAATTGAAAGCTCTACAGGATGAGTTACAATCTCTGGAATCTGAATTAGAAAAGACTCAAAAAAGAATCACCGAGTTGGAGGCTTTAGATGCGCCCACAGTAGCTGAAACTGATGAACTTAATAAATTGAGAGAGCAAAATGCCGAGCTAGAAAAAACCATTGAGTTAAAAAGAACTTTAGAAACATTCACCTCTCAGAAAGCTGCCAATGAAGCATCAAAATATTTTGGCAGTGAGTCAACATATGAGAAACATGGTGCAAATGGTGTATGGTGGACGGATAATCCATATTCTGGAACTCCTATAGAGGAAGCTCAATATTATATCTCCCAGATAGAGAGTCTAAATGTAGAATTAGAAAAGGCAAAACAACGTCAGTTAGAATATTCTAAATCACTGGGCGCATCATCTGTAGAATATCAATCTGTTTCTGGACGAATTAGAGATATCGAAGCAGATATTGGCGAATATGGTGAGGAACTAAGCACACTTGTAACACAGATAGATGAACAATCCAGAAGCCTTGATTTATCGACAGAGTCTGGTGCTAAATATAAGGCAATGGTTGATCAGTTGTTAGTATCTGTGACAAAGTTGGCTGGCAATGATAACTATATTGGCACTTTTATGTCGAGCAATGGATTTGCTGACCTTGATAAGTCTTTTACACAGATGGCGGCAAACAATGAGCTTACAAGGGAAGCGATTCAAAATAACCATGAATTAGTCTGGATGATGACCCAGGCTGGAATTAAGATTGATGATGTAATTCCCTATTATGAAAAGTTGGGACAAGCTCAAAGGGATGCCAGCAATCCTCCACCGATTGACCTTACTTCTATGGAAGGTTTAAAAACCAAACTTTCAGAGATTATTGACAAGGCAAATATCCTCTCTGAGATGGATTTAAACCAAGCTGCATTAAGCGGCGGCAGTGAAAAGCAAAAAGAGGCATGGGCTGAACTTCTATCTGTAATGTCTACATACGGCATATCACTAGAAGATGTTCAGGAAAAGGTCGTGGAATTTGGGCTTGTTGGTGCTGATGGTGCATCAAAAATTACTCAGGCATTTATTGATGCAAACCAAAACTCTGCTGTGTTTTCAAGTAATCTGTCCCAAATCACCAATCGTACTGATACTCTGGTAAACGCTTATAAAGAGCTTGCGAAAGGTCAACGGTTATCCAGCGATGTTATCATGAACCTAATACAGGCATATCCAAAGCTGGAGACAGAGCTGACGGAATATCTTGCTGGTTTGCGTAGTCAACAACAAATTATGCTTGACTTAGAGGCTGTATATCAGGCAGACTCTGAAAACTGGAAAGCTCTTATGCTGGCAAAGCTGGCAAACAGTGAAACCTTCTTCCAGAGTATTATTTTAGGGAATCAGACATGGGTTCAGGAGTTTTTCAGACAATATGGTGTTGACTTAGGAAAGTGTACAACATACGCTCAAGCGAAACTGAAAATCTTCCAAGCCATTACGAATGCTGCGTATGAGGCAGCAAGAGCCACCAGCAGTATGGGTAGTATGCAGGGTCCATTAACATGGGAAGATGCAGGTGGTCATCTATTAGCAGCATCGAACAAAATACAAGATGCTATTGATAGCCTTGATAATATCAGCATGGGCAGCTTAGAAGGTCAATTCCAGTCCTTAAACTCTGCGATTGACAGTACCACCAGCAAAGCAAATGAAGCCGCCAGTGCTCTACGTTCGATTGCTTCTACTTCCCTATCTGCAATCAATGGTCTGCTGGATATGACCATGAGTATGCTCAAACAAGACCTGACGACTCAAAAAGAAGATATTGAGTCACAGCTTGATGGTTTAAAGGCTGACTACGATGCTACGAAAAATCAGTTAGAGGCAGACAAGAAAGCTGCTCTTAATGACATTGAGGCACAGCGCAAGGCATTACAGGCGAAAAAGAAAGCACAAGACAAAGCCTATGATGACCAGATAAAACATCTGCAAAAGGTCAAAGATGCTCAGAATGACATTTATGATGACCAAATCAAAGCAGCGGAAGATGAGCTGGATACCTATAATAAAATCATAGATGCTCAGTTAAAACTCCTTCGTTTAAAGGAAGAACAGCATGACTATGAAAGAGAACTGGCTGACAAACAGAAAGATGTTGCTGACCTTGAAGCAAAGCTGGCTGAGTTAGGTCTGGATGACAGTATTGAGGCTCAAAAGAAACGTCTGGAGTTAGAGGAAGAACTTGCCGCTAAGAAAGATGAACTGGATGAATTTCAGCATGACAAGAACATCTCTGACCAAGAACAGGCGTTAGAGGACGAAAAGGAAGCCTTTGAAGAAAAGCAACAGGCAATCATTGATGGTATCCAAGCTCAGAAGGATGCCTACAATGAGATGATAGATGCTCAGATTGAAGGTATTCGTGATGCAAAAGAAGCCTTTGACGAATCCATCCAGGCACAGTTGGATGCACTGGCAGACCAGAAAGACCAGACACAGGCTTATTATGATGCGCAGCTTGCATCGTTACAGCGTAACTATGAGGCTGATAGGGCTTCCAGAGAGCAGCGCAAGGCTGAGTTGGATAAGCAGATCAATGACACTGCTGCTTTGCGTAAACAGGCAATCGAGTTGATTCAAGGCAAATCAGATGAGTTCTATCAGAGATTGCTGGAATGGAACCGTAAATATGGAACCGGTGTCGATGCTGATGTTATTATGAAATGGAACAACGCTTATAAAGCGTTGGAGACATTTGGCGGCAAGCAGTTTGATGTGTTGCAGGTTATGAATCAGTTGACTATCGCTGGAGATGGCTTTACCTCATCGCTAGAGGAAGCCGTGAAAAAAGCTGGTGATTTGGAGATTGCATTGAGAAATGCTGTCAATGCACAGGCTGGTTTGCAGTTCCCTAAAACCTATGATGAGCACAGAGTTAGTGGTGGTCAGCTATCTACCTTTAAACCTGGCAAGAAAGGTGCAAAATACCACAATGGTGGCGAGGTTGGCAAAGACAATGTTTACTCTGCAAAAGAGTTTACAAGGTTTATGGACAACCTCAAAACAGATGAAGTTCCTGCTGTATTGAAGCAGAAAGAATGGGTACTGACTGAGGAACAGCAGGGTAATATTCTGAATCTGACCAATACACAAAAGGAAATCATCGGAGCATTTGAACGGATGTACAAGGCTGTATCCAGCGGTATTAGTAATATGCCGACAACAGGCTCTACTTCCCTACTTGACCTACCATCTATTCCTGAGCTTGCTACTGCCGGTGGTGACAACACTGCGGTATTCAACTTCAACACCACCATTACAGGTAATGCTGATGATGATGTTATGGATAACTGGTTTAGCAAGAATGTGTCTGCTTTCGAGGATAGATTTGCAAGGTATACGCTGGGTCAGGTAAACTTTAAACGCAATATTCGAACGAAGAGATAGTCAACAGGGCGGTGCAACAACCGCCCTTTATTCAAGCAATGAAAGGCGGTGATGACGATGAGCTTTCAGGGAATGAATTTTATTTACGATGGTACACCATCAGAGGTATATGGATTGGTCATTACCAAAATGGGTGATGGTGAGGAAGGTGTATCCGGCGGTTCCAGTACAGAGCCAGTAACCGATAAAACATTCCGCAGTCCTGTATTCCAGTGCTTTGGTGTTGAGCAAAAGAAGCCACTGAGTTTTGACATCGAGTTTTTCTCTCAAAGAGAGATTGACCGATTTGACCTGTCTGCTATCCTGCTCTGGCTGTGTGGACACAATACCTATAAAGAGCTGCAAATCTGCCAAAACGACCTGAGAAACTTTTACTATCGCTGTCTATTATTAGACCCAGAGGTGCTATACTACGACAACAAAGCAAGAGGGATTCGGTGCAAGGCAGAATGCGATGCTCCATGGGCGTGGGAATATCCTAGAACAGAATCTTATGCTTTTCCTGCTAATGTTGGAGTAAAGAACAACTCGATTCACTTCCTCAATCTTTCCAATGACCATAATGACACCATGCCGATTGTGAAGTTTAAGCTCTCCCCTAACCAAACTGATTTCCATATCATCAACCACACTTACAACGGTTTGGATTTTGGATGGAAAGATTTACAAGGTGGCGAAACGATTGAATGTGACTGCCAAACTGGTATCATCACTTCTTCTACAGGAATGCGGCGACTAAAGAACTTCAATAAGAAATTCCTGAGACTTGTCGCCGGTATGAATGAATTGGAGTGTATTGGTTTTGTAGACAGTTTGGACATTACCTATACACCGGTCAGAAGGGTTGGTGGATAATGTTTTCATTTAATTTTAAAGGTGAATATGAAACGCCGCTGCTGACCCTCTGCACCCCCATTCGTGAGGAACTGTTTATTATATCGGAGTGCAAGGGTCTTACTTATACCCCTATCTTTGATGGGTTGGCAGAGCTGGAGTTTGAGGTTTCTTCTATCTTTTCTAATGGCGAGGATACACCCTACTATTCTCTAATCAAGAAACGTAAACTGATTCATGCCGAGGGTATTGGATGGTTTGTGATTGTACAGGCAGATGAAAACATTGACGGCAGTAGACCAATCAAAAAGGTTCACTGCGTATCTGCGGAAAAAACCTTAGACCAGTACAGTATCAATCTGATGGACGGAACACACAAATTCTACGATGCCTTGCAGCCTGAGAAATCTCTCTTGGGAGCTTTTATTGGTCAGACCGATTGGAAGATTGGACACATTGATGTTGACCTTTGGAATAAGTATAGAACCTTTGAGTTCCCTGACGATGAGGGCTTGTATAGTTTCTTACATGGAGATGTAGAGGAAGCATACGGCTGTGTATTTGAGTTTGACACCGAGAAAAAGTTAGTCAATGCGTATGTAAAAGGTACTCTGATTGACAAGACAGACATTGTGCTAACCTTTGATAATCTAATCAAACAGATTAACATTCAAGAGTCGGATGATGACCTTGTAACAGCATTGAGTGTCAGCGGTGACAATGACCTTAACATCCGTACTGTGAATCCGCTTGGAACCAATACCATCTATCAGTTCGACTACTTTAAGACTGAGGAATGGATGAGTAAGGGTCTGATTGATGCGTTGACTGTGTGGGAAAAGAAGGTTGAGGCGCAGCAAAAGCCATACTCTTCCCTACTCACCTCTTTAAAAACAGAGAACTCTAAACTGATTACTTTGCAAGGTCAGTTGACTGACTTAAAGGCAGAATTAGATGCACTGGAACAGGTCAGAACTGCCAGAATCAAAGGCGGCAAAGACCTTGCTGATATTACCAACAAAATCAATGCAAAGCAAGCAGAGATCACCGCAAAACAGGCAGAGGTTGATAAGCAAAAGGCTGTGGTCGATAACATACGCAATCAGCAGTTAGAGATTAACAAGTCCTTGCGTTTTGAGGAAAACTTCACAGCGGAACAATTAGTTGAGCTACAGTGCTACACCAATGCTGCAACCTATACAAACGACAACTACACCATTACAGATAACATGAGCTATGCTCAGATACAGGAACAATCTGAAGCTTTGTATCAGGACGGTTTAAAGAAGCTAGGTGAAATCTCTGTACCAAACTACAGCTTTGACATGGATGTGGTCAATTTCCTATTCCTCATCCAATACAAGCCATTCATTGAACAAATCCGTCTGGGTGCTACTGTAAATGCAGAGGTCAAAAAAGGATTCTGGGTTGAGCCAATGCTTGTCAAGATTGTGGTGGATTATGACCAACCTGACAACTGCAAACTGGTATTCTCTGATTCCTTCCGTCTGGTGGATGAGTATTGTGTATTCGATGATTATGACAAAGAGTATGCGAAGTCAGCAAAGACCATCCATGAAAGCAAGGCTGCATGGGATAAAGCAACCTCCAGCGGCGCAGTGGATTTTGTCAACGACATGAGAAAAGATGGACTTAACCTTGCATTAACCAGTATACTCAATGCAGATAACCAAAGTCTTGTGATTGACAAGCATGGTCTTACTGGCAGAGTACAGCGTGAGGATGGCAGCTTTGACCCTGAACAGGTCAAGCTAGTCAACAATCTGCTGGTGTTTACAGACGATAATTGGCAGAGTGCTAAAGCTGCGCTGGGTAAAGTCAAAATGCCAAATAGTGAAAACTATGGCTATGGACTCATTGCTGATGTCATTATTGGTGAATTGGTAGCATCCAGTGAGCTTGTTATCAGCAATGAATCCAACACATTCAAGGTAGATGCCAATGGCGCAGAGCTTATCAATGCTTACTTTAAATTAAAGACCAGTAATGGCAGAAGCCAGATCACCCTTGACCCAAGAGATAGTTCTGCGATTCGATTACAGACCGATACAGGTTCTGGATTAAAGGATAAATTCTACGTTGACCTGACAGGTAAAATCGTTGCAGATGATATTGTTACCAAATCCGGTACAATCGGTGGTTGGAATATCAAAGAGAATGGTCTGTTCTCTAACTGGGGTGACTATATCAGGTCTGATGGTTACGGAAAACTGAGTCTTATGACCTATACCCCATCGAGTGCAAGATTTGACGGAACGATATATGCAAAGAATCTGGGAGACCAGGTGCAGCATAATAACATGGGCAATAACTCTGTTGATACGGAACAGTTGTTTAATGGAGCTGTGACGAATCCTATTATTGAAGATGGTGCTGTCAGTGAAGATAAACTCGACTGGCATGTGCGAAATTTATTTGCTGAGTTAATTAGAGCTGACGAGATTTTGGCTGGTAAGATTGGTAGTGTCGAGGAAAGGGTGGAAGAAGTTTGGGTAGACACTTTGGATGCGATCGATGTCAAAGCAAAAGAGATTACATCGGAATACTTAAAGGTTACAGGTAAGCTTGAAGGCAAAATTGCGGACATCGAAAGGCTTTATGTCAAAGAAGCAGAGATAGGGAGCATTATTGCTAATCAAATCACAACCAATGGAATAGCAGCAAAGAATATTATTTTGGATGGTTGGAGATGTGGAAGGGTTAGTGCTTTAATATCAATTCATTCCCATACAACAACAGCAGAAGCCATTACGAGCGTCAAGATAGTAAAGAAAGGTCTTGGTTATGACGTAGTAACCTCAAAGGGAGATTTCGTAACAAGCGTTGGGTTAGTAAATGCAACTAGCAAACCGGTTGTTGGTGTAAATCGTTAAGAAAGGCAAAAAAATGGAACTTACTTTAAAAAATATTGTACTTATGGAACCGGTTGCCTCTAAACTCCTATATTATGAGTGGGCAACTCCCAAACTAAGCTATGATGTATTTAAACTCTCTGAGTTTGTAATGACTCAGGTGAGATTTTTTAATGTTGAGAGAGCAAAGCTCTTTCAAAAGTATGGTGAGAAATCTGGAGAGAATGTTAAAATCAAAACTGAAAATGAAACCAAGTTTCAGAATGAGATTAACGGTCTAATTTCTATGAAGATTCCAGCACCAGACCTACACATTACACTTGATGACATTCTAAACGTCAAGTATATTGATTCTACTGAGCTGTCTGAACCGCATGAAAAACTTACCCCAATGGATATGTGTAGGTTAGAAGCATTCTTTAATGATATGCAAGCTGAACAGTCAGACACTTCCAATGAGGTTGTCGTAGGTCATATTGAAGCAGACGAATAAAGTACACAAGCAGAGGTTACTGAGTAACCCCTGCTTTTTCATGCCCTGAAAGGAGTGATTGCCATGATTGGCAACAGCATATTAGCCCAGCACTTAGATGACTGTGAGTGTATTCAGGGTGACACTATGACGCTAACATATGAGTTTTATGACGGTGAGGGCAATCCTTTAGACCTACGCCGTTCTAAAGCGTATGTTGCATTTTGCCCTTATGGTCAGTACAAAAGTCCTGTACTCATCAAAGAGGGCATTGTATCATCCGGTTCACCGCATATTGTGGTTGTCAACCTTAGCAAAGAGGACACGATTGCACTAAAGGATATTAAGTACAATCAGCAGCCTGTCATTGTGGTGAACCCTGACGAACCAGAGGAAAGAGAATATCGCAGAGCACAGGGAGATGTCATCATGTATCCTGCGATTTACTCTGAATCCATACACGCTATGTATAAAAGACAAAGACAAATTTAAGGAGGAATTTCAATGATTTCGATTGAAGAAGCTAATAAAATTCTGGGTTTGAGACTTGGAAATCGTTCTGCTGATTCTGTAAATACTTGGTATGTTGGTGTATCCACCACCTCTATCAGTGAGGACGGTAGTGGTATCTCTGAGCCATCTGACAGCAATGGCTATAAGAGAGTTGCAATCCAGAACAACAGCTCTAACTTTACTGCTCCGGCAAACATGACAGTGAAGAACACCAACCCTATCGTCTTTGATGAGGTCACTGCTGATTGTGGTACTGTAACTGATATCTTCCTGTCTGATGTAGCTACCGGCGGCAAGGCTGCTTACTACGGTAAGTTTACTGTACCTCGTCCGATGCCAGCACAGTCTAACCTGACTATCAACGCCGGAGACGCAAGTTTCAAGATTGTAAATATGAAGTAGGTGATCCTTCATGGCGACAAACCACTGGAAGATTATCATAGACAACTTTCCAAAATACTTCTCTGAGAAAGTAACCTTCCTGTATGGTTTTGAAACTACTTATCGTGCTATCGCCCACATGCGAGGTTTGTGGGCGCATGAGCATGGTGTGAAGGTTACTGCTACTTCTGCCCTACACTTGCATGGGGATGTAGAATCTCAAATCAAAGTCCCTGTGGAGGTTGCATCTGCAAAGCTGACAACCTATGCAAAATTTCCAAACGAATATCAGGTACAGGTTGACACTATCCCACGGCTGCACTGTTATGGGAAGTTCCCCACAGAATATAAAGTACCAATGGAGGTTATAGCCAGCACAAAGGTCAACTGCCGACATGAGAGTGAGATGAAGGTACAGGTCGATGTTATACCACGACTGAAGCTCAAAGGCAAAGCGAACCTGGAATCCGCTGTGCAGATGAATGTACTGGCTCCGGTGACGAATCTGCATGGTCGTTTTGAAATCCAGTACAAAGTGCCTGTCAGTGCAGAAGGATATTTGGAGACAAGGGGCAGAGTTACATCAGAGTATGCTGTTCAGATGAGAGCTGTAGCGATGGTCGCTATCTTTTACAAACTCTTTGAACGCAATGACGAAACACTTGAAACAGTCAATGAACTTACATTAAACGATTTCTGCATTAAGACCATCAGTTAGGAGGGAAATTATGTCAGAAATATTGTCACAAAAATTAAAGCTCCTTGATGTGATTGGTGCAGATAAAAACATGAAGGTGCATGAAGCGCTGAGTGTTATTCTTGGTACTGGCACACAGAGCAACACCTACATCATCAACAAGGCGCTGGAGGACATCAATACTCAAATTACAGAGCTGGAAAGCAGAAATGCTCTGGTGGATGTTACTGGGATCTATCAGTCTGCATCTGGCAACAAAGAGAGTTTTACCGGTGTTGCTTCCAACATCAATGAGTACACCAATGGAATGGTTTTAATTTTTACCATTCCACAAAATAACAAAGGTGCTGTCTCTATCAATCTAAATAGCCTTGGTGCAAAGGATATTAAAAAGTACAGTGCAAAAGGTGCGTTGGTAGATTTAGAGGCTGACGACTTTGTACGCAATCACAAGTATTTTCTGGAGTACGATGGTACGCAGTTTGTTACCCTGTGTGAGAACAGCGTACAGGAACTCAAAGCACTGACAGCACAAATCAGCAACCATGAGAAGGATGCTGTAAAGCACATTACTGCTGAGGAAAGAACTGCATGGAACGGCAAGAGTGTTGTCACAAAGTCTGAGACAAATGGATCAGTCAATGTGGATGGCAAACCTATGGTGGTGTACACACACCCATCCGGTACAAACCCACATAACACAACAAAGGAAGATGTTGGGTTATCCAATGTTGCAAATGAACGCCAGTACAGCGCACAGAACCCACCTCCCTACCCTGTTGTATCCGTCAACGGCAAGACTGGTGCGGTGGTTCTGAAAATCAGTCAGATTGAGAATGATTTAAAATTCCAGACCGATGGCGATGTAAACAGCAATATTACCAATGCTATCAATGCGTTAAAGAATGGCGTTACAGTTCATCTTGACACTCTGAAAAAGATTGCTGCTGCCATCAACAATGACCCTAATTACCACCAGACAGTCAGTGATGAACTGGAAACAAAGGCTAACAAGAATCTGGATAATCTGGATGCTGGTGTGCTGTTAGAGCAGGGAAAGACTGCTGGATTGCTGGACAAGGATACTGCTGGAAAAACATACGAAACACAAGCTCACGCCAGTGAAACCTATGAAACAAAAGAAAATGCTGCCAATGTGTATGAAACCAAAGAAGCAGTCAAAACAGCGTTAACTAAGAAAGCTGATAAGACAGAGCTTCCAAACAAAATCGTCACTGTATCGTTGGATGCAGAGGGCTGGAACACAGACAGTGACGATGTATTTTCTCATGCAGTCAGCCATGAAGCGATTGTAGAAAACACAAAGCTAAATGTTGCACCAACGACTGATATACAGCTTAAAGAGCTGATGGATTTGGGTGTATCTGGCATGGTAGCAAAGAATGAAAATGGCACAGCAACTATCATCTTTTATGGTGCAAAGCCTAAAGCAACTATATCACTACAGATTGAGATTGTGCCTACAACACAAATTTAAGGGGTGAAATTATGGCAATATACGGAACACCAATTACAATGGGCGGTGGTGGTGGAAGTAATGACACCTTACCCCCTTTGCTTGATAACTTTAAAGCGACAAGGTTGGAAGGTGGACTTGTGCCACCAGTTTCAAATGCGGTTGCCTTTAAAGATATTCCAGATGGTTCAAAAATCAAGCTGGTAAAAGGCAGTAAGATTAGCGGCACTGTAACCTATGGTACAACAACCGATTTAAACCACAGAATCGTATTCGATTCAAATGACTGGACAAGAAAGCGGTTTCAGTTAGAGAATGATAGTAGTCACAACAACATATCTGGTAGCGACATAGACCAGTGGCTCAATGCTACAAAAGCTAGTGGTTGGTGGACTAATCAAAGCACAAACACCACTTCGCCCGATTACTCCAACGAACAAGGCTTTTTGTACCAACTTGGCATGAACGATGAACTTTTAATGCAGAACTTCAATGACATAAATATTAACGAAACAAATAAAGCTAAAGTTGGGTTACCGTGGAGCCTATCCGCTGGTGATTGGAAGTATACTTTTTTTAACAATGCATCATTAGAATATGGGGGCTATTGGACATTATGGGGAGCTGATGGCGGTACTACTGCACATTATGACATACTTAGAACAAGAGTAGTAGATGAAACGCCACTCTCTGGGACGTTTGGTAAAATCTACCCTATGATGGAACCAAAACCAGAAACCAAAGTGGCTTTAGATGTTGACGGAAGTTACTTTATGTTTGAGAAGCAGACAAGTATAATCCTCTCTGCCGATAAGATGCCTGCTTCTCGTGCAAACGCTTTAGCTGGTGCTGTGTGGGTATACGGCGAGCATGAACCGAAGAATGTGAATGACGGAACGAAGATTGAACTTAACAGAAACGATGTTGTGAGTAGTGAATTAGGTTTATCTTTAACTTTGGGAGAATTACCACCGTCTGACGCTAATCACAAGGTTATTGTCAATCTCCCCGAAACAGACGGAAAACTGCACCCGTACCTATATCTTACTAATGATTATAATGGTTCTGGAAAAGGTTGCTTACTTAAATATATCGTTAATGAAACTATCAACTCTACGGGAACAAAATATGAAGATGGTCGTTTCGACATAGCTTGTCAAGACTTTAAAAATCGTCTTGCCACATCTGTCAGAGGATATATTACACCCGTTACAATTTATTCATGGAATCAGTCAACACAAGGCACGCATATTTCAAGAGAAATTTTTCTCCTCTCTCGTGCGGAGGTTGCAGAAATCAGTAGCAATACTGAACGCTTTAAATATTTTGCGATTCAATCTAATCGAATTGCAAAAGATAAAGGTGGTGCTGCAAGAGGTTGGTGGTGCAGAGAGTTTAACGATACAAAGCCATCTTATATAGACTATCAAGGCTTGACTTCTTCAACAAGTGGTTCGCAATATTTTAGACCCGCAGTTGCTATGTCACTTGATTTACCCTTGAATCCAATTCCAGAAGAAGATGGCAGCTATGATTTTTTAGAAACAGCTAAAAGCAAATTAAATACCATAAAAGAAACAAAACAGACAGTTGGCAATCTCCCATCTAAATCCAGAGTGAAATTAGGCAGATATGGTGGAAATGAACTGTTATGGCTAACCACAAAAGACGCAGAAGGCAGGCAGTATTTGCGACTTGATTCGGGGAGTGTGGCATCCTTCCCATTTAACTCTATGGTATTTGATAATAAGGAGCCGAACAACACTGATACAAACATTAGAAACAACGGTAACAATATGTTTACCTTGTCCAACCTATTTCAATGGTTGAACAGTGACAAACCTGCGAATAACTGGTACACGCCGCAACACGCCTATGACGCACCTCCTCCGTATGCAAATCAAGATGGATTTTTAAAAGGCTGGACAGAACAAGAAAAGCAACTTCTTTTAAACAAAGTTTGGGAAGTTCGTGTTCCAAGTTCAGTGTCGTCCTCGCTTTTAAAATTTGTTGCAAAAGTTGTTTTGCCATCCACAACGGAAATGGGTTTAGAGAGCAACACAGGAGGGTCTCGCCTGGATATTTTTAATAATTCAAGTGACAGGATTATAAATGGAAGTCCGTGGTGGTCAAGAAACTCCGAAAAAACAAATACACACCAAGTAGTACATCCTAATTATAATGGCAACATCGTTTCATCAAACTGCAACAGAGAGGAAATTCAAGTTGTACCTCTTGTTTCTATCCCCGTCAACACCCCTGTTGAGTTAGGTCCTGACGGAGCTTATCGCTTATTGCTCGATGTTATGTTACCTACCGTAAAAGTAACTGTAACTTATCCTAAGAACAAGAATTTCTATGCCCGCCAGTTTACTTATAACCCTAAAAAGCAGTACCAGACGATGTTGGAGGGTGCTACAGCATATCTTCCAATCATGCCTGACGGGCAGGAACTTTCCAAACTTCCTTCAAAATCTAAAATCAAGTTAGGAAAATGGAACAACACCGTTCTGAAATGGATTGTTTGCAAGGATACTTCCGACAATCAAGTTCGTTTGATTTTAGACGGTTCAAGCTATAATGTTTTGGGGGAAAAACAATTTGACGCACCAGAGCCATCGAACAGCAATAGTGATAGACGCTCGTCGGGCAACAACCGATATATTTGGTCAAACCTCCACCAGTGGTTAAATTCCAACAAACCTGCAAACCAGTGGTATACCTCACAACATGGAGCGGACGCACCACCGAACTACGCTAACCAAAACGGTTTCCTTAACCAGTGGACTGAAAAAGAAATTAAATCTTTGGAATTGGCAAACTGGACTGTTACTAAATCAAGTGTAGACGGTTCGGGGTCAGAAACTTTCCGAAGCAGAGTAACTTTAGCAAGCACTACTGAACTTGGCTTAGAGAGCGGCACAGGCGGCGGCAGATTGGATATTATGAACAGTAACGGCGACCGAGGTTTAGGTAATTTTTACTGGTGTCGCACACCACATCTGTCCTTCGCCGACAGTGTTCGTGGTGTCAATGGCGTTGGTTCGCTTTACTTCGAACGTGCCAGCTATGCGTTTGGCGTTCGCCCACTTTGTAAACCTATTCAAACAACATTGGTATCAGCTCAACCCGATAGTGACGGTTGCTATACTCTCGTGTAAAGGAGTGAAAAAATGACAATTCCTAATAATTGGTATATTGCTGACTGTACATCAGAGGTCTACCCTACTTCTAAAATGGATGCTGGAACATTCTATCTGCCGACCAACATCCAGTACAATGAAGAAGATAAAATCTATTATTACCAAGAATACCGCTTTACCATGCCAATCAATTATGATGTACCGGCAGAAGTATCCGATGCTCTGGCTGAACAACTTGACATTTACAGCAAGCAGTTTGGAAAGCGCATTTATGAGCTGGAAAACAGTCAAGTAGAACAAGATAAGAAAGCTAGTGAAATCGATATGGCAATTCTTGGTTTGATGGACACTATTCTGACTATGCAAACACAGCCGTAAACTGGTAATTCACCAGTTTAAATAACACTTTATGTTTCTAAAGGAGGAAACAAGTATGTACAACTTTATTCTGTCTATGTGGGTCGCTGGAACTATTGATGAGCGTCGAGTAAGAAGCTATTGCCCTCTGTTCATTACTACCGACCAGAGAGATATGATTCTGGCTACTCCGCAGCTTTAAATATCTGCAACAAACCATTTGAGTGGAGGTGATAACGATGATTAAATTGAGAGTCACCCAATCTGAAATGCACTTGATTCGCAATGAAGTAGTAGCAAGTGGCGCTGTTAAAGCCTACAAGGTGTATTTCGTTTTTGACGAAACATGGACAGGCTTAAAACGCATTGCTCTATTCAAAGCTGGAGATGTTAGTATGGAAGTTCCTTTGGATGAAAATGATATGTGTGTAATCCCATGGGAGGTTTTAAAAGAGTCAGGGATTGAGTTATTTATTGGTGCTGTCGGAGTAGACCATAATGTGAGAGTATTACCTACTGTATGGGTTAAACAAGGCACAGTACAGGTTGGCGTTGGAAATACCACACTTGCCCCACCTTCCCCTTCCCTTTACCAGCAACTACTAACTATGATTGGTGATTTAAAAACACTGAATACTACAGCCAAGAATAATCTTGTAGCTGCCATCAATGAAGTGTATTTAAAAGGCGACCACGATATTGCGGTTGACCAAGAGGTTGGCACAATGCTAGAAAATATCTTTGGAAAGTTTACAGGCGTCCCTGTACCTGACGAACAACTTGCAACTGACAAAGATGTAGACACCATGCTTGACGGTGTATTTGGTGATGCACCTCCGGTGGCTGGAGAGGTTGCTACCGACCAAGATATTCTATTTATGTTAGATGGAGTATTTGGCAATAAATAACATCTGCGAAAGGAGGAAAAGCAATGCCAACTGCACAGCAAAAACTTGTAACGCTTGCACAG